>Ga0214921_10008487_pt1 | contig 13305 bp, 14 predicted proteins | sample LL1505_MetaG_FD_177992 | JGI IMG/M metagenome (GOLD analysis project Ga0214921, IMG submission 177992) | Freshwater microbial communities from Lake Lanier, Atlanta, Georgia, United States - LL-1505 | ecosystem: Environmental > Aquatic > Freshwater > Lake | place: USA: Georgia | collected... | reverse complement strand
ATTGACAACCTATACCACCCAAAAAACCTTGGATGGTTTGTTTTTAAAAGTTGCTAATGAAGAGACAAAAATTCGTCAAGATGTTTCACATAGAATAAATGACATCTTGAAAAGAGTATTTGGTAAGTAACCTTAGATCTTTTCTAAAATAAAGCGAGTCATTCTCTCATATAGGTGCAACCTGGTTTTGCTACCTCCTATTCCATGGTTCTTGTTTGGATAAAACTCTGAATCATATTTCACACCTTTCTTAATCATGGCATCTAACATTTCTACGGTATTTTGAAAATGGACATTATCATCTGCGGTACCATGAATGATTAAATAATTTCCTTTTATTTTCTCCACATGGTTAATGGGTGAGTTGCTGTCATAACTTTCACCATTCTCTTGAGGAGTTCGCATATAACGCTCTGTGTAAATATTATCATAATACCTCCAATTGGTAACTGGCGCTACGGAAATAGCAGACTTAAACACATCTGTTCCTTTGCTTATCGCTAATCCTGCCATGTATCCACCAAAACTCCATCCCCAAAAACCTATACGACTTGCATCCACATAAGATAATTTGTCTAATTCTTTGGCTACATAAATTTGATCTTCTATTTCAAACTTACCCAATTGCTGGTAAGTACACTTCTTAAACTCTTCGCCTTTAAAGCCAGTACCTCTGCCATCCACACAAACTATGATATAACCTTTTTGAGCCAACATTTGATACCAAAAATAATTACTACCCATCCATCTGTCAACAGCTAATTGATTACCTGGTCCATTGTAGGCATACATTAATACTGGGTATTTTTTATCAGCACTAAAGTTTGTAGGTTTGATAATCCATGCATTTAGTTCTTCATTGTAATTATTTTTAACATCAAAGAATTCAGCATTGCTAATGTTATAGTTTTTCAACTTATCTTTTAGTTTGGCATTGTCTTCCAAAATCCTAATCTGCTTGCCTTTTGAATCATACAAAGAATATGAAGTTGGATTGTTCAAATTAGAACTTACATTCAAGAAGTATGTAAATGCACTATTAAAAATGGCTGTATTCCATCCTTTGTTATTAGTGATTGTTGCTTTGTTCTTACCGTTCAATCCAATACTATACACATATCTTTCATTTGATTTATTCATTGGCTTTTTGCCAAGCATGGTCTCTGCACTGTTGTAATATAAAGTCTTCGTTTTTTCATCCACACCATAAAATTCATCCACATCCCAATTTCCTTTGGTTATTTGTTTAATAAGTTTACCTGACAAATCATACTGATATAGATGATTCCAACCATCACGCTCACTGCTAATTATAAATGACTTTCCATCTTTCAAAAAAAATAAATTATCAGTAATCTCAACATAATATTTATTCTCTTCAGTATATATGATACTTGATTTTCCTGAATTTGCATCAGCTATCAATAATTCTAATTTATTCTGTAATCTATTCAATCGTTGAATGCAAAGTTTGTTATTATCCTTTGTCCATTGCATTCTTGGGTAATATACATCTGTTTCTTTCCCAGTCTCCATTTCAGCAATCAGCTCACTTTTGGTATCATACACATATATATTGATATTGCTATTTGCTTCTCCTGCCTTAGGGTATTTAAACTTGGTTTGACTTGGGTAAAGCGAACCATACATAGCCATTTCAAACTCTTTTACTTTACTTTCATCAAATCGATAGAAAGCAATTTTATCCCCCTTAGGACTCCAAAAGAAAGCTTTCCAAATAGCAAACTCCTCTTCGTATACCCAATCTGTGCTACCATTGATGATGTTATTCATTTTACCATCTTTAGTAATTTGCACTTCTTGCATACTACTTAAATCATAGTAGAATAAGTTGTTTTCTTTCACATAAGCTATTTTGTTAGCATCAGGTGAAAAAGAAGCATGCATTACTTTATCAGCTATGGGTTTTGATAATTTCTTTTTGGTCAAATCAAAAACATAATAAACCGCTTTATAGCTATGTCTATAAATGCTTTCAGCCATAGTTGGTATTAATATCTTAGTCTCATCTTCACTAAACTCAAAAGATGAAAATTCGATGGCTTTATCACCTATATTTAATTTTAAATCTTCGTGATTTACTAAAACATCAATGGCCTTACCAGTAGCAAATTCATACCTCACCAGATTTTGATTGGAATCTAAATTACAATAATATCTGCCATCATTTAAACTCGTAAACCCTTGAACTCCCTTGGCCGCAAAGGTTCCTTTAGTAAAGATATCCTCTAGACTAATATCTTGTTTTTGAGCTATTAGAATTGAATTACTCAGGTAAAAAAAAGTAAACAGAAAAAGGGAAATGAGGCGTTTTTTTGTTGTTATCTTGTACATAGTGGTTGTGATATTATTTTAAATTCGCACATGCAATATAATAAAGTATCTGAAACGCAAATAAAGCAATTCAAAAGCATAGTTGGCGAACCGTTTGTCATTATTGATTCAGAAGGCATGGAAGCATATAGCCATGACTATACAGAAGATTTGAGGTATTACCCCGAAGTAGTAATCAAACCACGAACAGCAAAAGAAATTTCAGATATTCTTATAATTTGCAACCAAGCAAACATTCCTGTTACTCCTCGTGGTGCAGGAACTGGTTTAAGTGGAGGGGCTTTGCCAATTCACAGAGGGGTTATTATTGCTATGGAAAGATTTAATCAAATTATTGATATTGATGAGAGAAACTTTCAAGTGACTGTTGAACCTGGAGTAATAAACGAGGCCCTTCAAATGGCTGTAAAAGAAAAAGGTTTATTTTACCCACCAGACCCTGCAAGTAAAGGCAGTTGTTTTTTAGGTGGAAACCTAGCCCATAGCAGCGGAGGCCCAAGGGCTGTTAAATATGGTACAACACGCGATTATGTGTTGAATATTGAAGTTGTTTTACCAAGTGGAGATATTATTTGGACAGGTGCCAATACCTTAAAATATTCAACAGGATATAATCTAACTCATTTGATGATTGGAAGTGAAGGCACCTTGGGCATCATTACAAAAATGGTATTAAAACTAATACCCATGCCTCAGCAAACCTTGTTAATGCTTGCATCATTTACTTCCCCTGAAAAAGCTTGCGAAGCTGTGAATGCTATTTTCAGAGCTGGCTGCAACCCATCAGCTTGCGAATTTGTAGAACCAGATGGCTTTAGATTATCATCAAAATTATTGAATATTCATTTTGATATAAAGGAAGATGTAGAAGCATTTTTATTGATAGAAGTTGACGGAAATGATATGGATGTAATGATGAAAGAATGTGAAGCCATTAGTGAAGTTTTGTATTCCCATGATTCATCGGATGTTTTATTTGCACAGTCTTCTGAAGAAAAGGAATATTTCTGGAAGCTAAGAAGAAGTATAGGTGAGGCTACCAAACACAACAATACATACAAGGAGGAAGATACGGTTGTACCCAGAGCGGAACTTCCCAGACTGTTTAAGGGTGTGAAGGAAATCAGCAAAAGATACGGATTCAGAAGCGTTTGTTACGGTCATGCAGGAGATGGAAATCTTCATGTCAATATTTTAAAAGACGATTTGAGCGATGATTTTTGGAACAATGAATTAGATGCAGCCATTATTGAAATATTTGAGCTATGTAAAACCTTAAATGGCACCATTAGTGGTGAACATGGCATTGGTCTTGTTCAAAAGAAATATATGAATATTGTAATGCCAGAAATACAATTAGAATTAATGCGTAGAATAAAATATGCCTTCGATCCAAACGGTATATTAAATCCGGGAAAAATATTCTAATAAATTAGGAATTACATATAACAAAATAGGCTGTTCAGATGAACAGCCTATTTTGTTATGTATTATAAAATTTTAATTACTCAACTATCATTTTGTTGGTTACTTTATATCCTTCAGTTTCTACTGAATAAATATAAACACCAGCATTAGCGTTGTTTATATTAACTTCTAAATTATTCAAACCAATTGAATTATTAGTGAAATTTTTGCTGTAAACAACTTGACCAATTAGGTTAGTAACAGTTACAGTTGCATCACCTGCTTGTTTGAAGTTTACAGGTATTACAGTAGAACCATTTGAAGGATTAGGATAGTTTTGACCTACTTCCATTAAATTATTTTTTAATTCTTTAACACCAACAACTTTAGCCATCACATCAGCAACAGGAATGTTTACATAATATACATTAAAATCTCCTGTTTTTCCTGAGTTATTGGATGCATTGTATACACCATTGATAGCACTTTGTAAGAATGTATAATGTAATGAGCTATTAACTGTGCGAGCTATTGAACCAAAAGCATGTTCTTCACCAATTCCAATAAAGCTTGAGGCATTGAAAGCAGTATCCAACCAAGTTAAACCATTGTCTTTTGAGTAAGATAAATATATGTTTCTATATTTTCCACCATTTCCATCGTCAATAGAAGGATCTTCGTTGATACTTGTAAATAATAGATACATTGTTCCATCAGGTCCAATAGCAGCATTTGGCATAGTGGTGGCACTTGTATTACCATATCTAATTCTTGTAAAAACACCAGAAGCGAAGTTCAAATTATACTCACCGTTTCCATCAACATCAGGGCTACCTGCCACTGAAGTTATTGATGAATCTGGACGACCTTCGTACCAATAATCAATACTGTTTTGACCTAAGAACAATGAGAAACTGCTACTAGTAGTATCATCATACAAAACTAAACCACGACCCCAGAAACAATGAGCTTTATTGTTATCATCTAATACCACATTACAAGTACCGTCAGCAGTTAAAGTAGTATCTACTCTCACAGGACTAGGCAATTTCAAAGCACCAATAGGGAATTGATTGATTACTTTTTTAGTCCAATTGGTCCCGTTATCAGAAGATCTCCATAATGCGATATCATCTGTTAAATCACAAGATAAAATAGCTACTTCATTTCCTCTTACATCAATGCTGTAATTATCGCCACCACCTGATACATATCTAACTGAATCGTAACCAGGAAGAGTTTGATTAACTATATCCCAAGTGTTTGTAGAAACTTTGTATCTAGAGAAAACCATTGGTGCTATAACACCTGCTTTTCTTACTCTTTTCTTTTGTATTCCAGTACTTGATGAATCTGTATAACTAGCAATGACATAAACATAATCACCAGAAACTTTTGTTCTATTCCATAACACAGAGGGTGTTGTTAAATCCGATTCTGTCAATACTGGTGTACCTGTCCAAGCAGAACCAGGACCAATACCAGGTTTTCTATTGAACATTAATCCGCCTGAAGCACCCGCATTAGGCGTGCCAGATGCTTTAACTATATGAGACATTATAATCTCTTCGTTGGTAGTAGGGTTGTATGCATAGCAAGGAAATCCAGTACGTTCAGGATCTATTCTTGTAGAAACTTGAGATAATGGCAACCAATTGGTTCCATTAAAATGTTGGTATCCAGCACCACGGGTAATGTAAGATGCATCTGGTCCATCAGAAGCTAATGTCCATATCGCTGAAATTTTACCATCAGGAAAAACATGGATTCTATTGTAAATAGAAGCATTGGTTTGTTGATCATTTTGAGTCACACCAATAATCGCAGCCTTAGACATTTTGTTTAGGCTAGTTTGTTTTGTTTGTCTAGGAATTTCGATTTTCTCAGAAGATGGAACAAACACATCTGAAGCCGTAATTTTCTTTGCAGAAACAGCAGGAAGATTAGCTGCCGGAAATTTAGATTTTAAAACTTTCGGGGCTTGAGCAAACGTTGCAGAGGCTAATGCCATTAAGCCCATAAGGTAAATTTTTCTCATATTGTTTTATTTGTTTTTATTAGAAATTACATGAATGGTTGTCAAATTTAGAAAAAAGTTTAGTAAAAAAAAGTTTTTAGGTTATGTCAGAAAATTTTGACCAAAAGTTCTTGCATCAAAGAAGTATCACTATTATTAGAAGTTCCAATGCCTTTGCTTTTCAAATCATACTCTGCGCAGAGTCTAAGCATCCTTTCAATTCTATCAGCTGTAAAGTTTCTAACCATATTTGAGGCGTCTTGAGCCTGATAATAACTTAAGCCCAAAGCATTTTCAATGGCTTTTTTCTCACTTGCTTGGGCTTTGCTTAGAATGTATGATTTACTTAAAAGATTAGTCAGTTGGGAAAGAAATGGAATAATTGAAAAATCTTTGGCTTTACTTAGTCGTTGGTTGATATAAAAAGACCTAGCCGTATTGCGAGCGCATATAGCACTAATCAATTCAAAACTATTGAACTCACGACTAATGCCAATATTGGCCTCCACATCTGCGTCAGTAATAACTTTGTCGTTGGATTTATTAATTAATAACTTTTCGAGCTCATTGCTAATTTTGCTTAAATCACTTCCTAATGAATCTGCAATTAAAGCAGCTGATTTTTCATTAATTGAAAAGCCTTTGTCTGCCAAATACTTAATAATCCATTTTGGAAGCTGATTATCGTATAATTTTTTACTTTCAAAAACCACATATTTTGATGCCAATTTATATAGTCTAGTTCTTTTATCTATCTTTTTCCCTTTTAGGTTAATAACCAAAATGGTTGAAGGGACTGGCTTTTCGAAATATTGCTCAAAGTCATCAAGGTTCTTATATGATTGTGCCTCCTTTAAAATAATAACTTGATAATTAGCCATCATCGGAAACCGCTTAGCACTCTCAACAATCTGCCTGATTTCAGTGTCTTTGGCATACACCACCATCTGATTAAAGCCTTTCTCAGCATCTGTCAAAGCATTTTTCTCAATAAAATCGCTTATCTCATCTATAAAATAAAATTCATCCCCACTAAGCACATAGATGGGTGCAAACCTTTTGCCCTTTAGGTCTTGTAGTATTTTATTATAATCTAAGTTGCTTTCAGACACACGTGCAAATAATCAAAGCTTTTGCACTATATCAAACTAATTAATCAACCAAGTGTGTGAAAAACTAAGTATTTGATTCATAAATATTGATTTTATTCGTGCTTTATGCAATTAAACTTTCCTGCATTCGATTTTAAAATATCTGACATTGATGGCAAAAGCTATATTTTTGACATTATCAGGAAAAAGAACGTGGTGCTAACACCCGAAGAGTGGGTAAGGCAGCATATTGTAAGGTTTTTAATTGAAAACAATTACCCTCCATCTCTTATCAGTGTTGAAAGACAGATAAAATTCAATCAATTGAAAAAACGTTTTGATATTTTAGTTTATAACAATCAGGCTAAGCCAATATTGCTCATTGAATGCAAAGCCCCCGAAGTTAAATTAAGTCAAGAAACACTCAATCAAATCGCCTTATACAATACCCAATTTAAGGTTGATTATTTATTTATAAGCAATGGTTTAAAACACCTGATTTGTATGTACGATAAGGATTTGAATAAATACATTGCTTTAGAAAATTTCCCGAATTGGAATTCGCTTAAACTTAATACATAATACCGGCTAAAGTAGCTGAAAGATAAGATGCCAAAGTACCACATAATAATGCTCTAAAACCAAGACGAGCAAGGTCTGAACGTCTTTCTGGAGCCAACTCCCCTATTCCACCCACTTGTATAGCAATTGAGCTAAAATTAGCAAAACCACATAGAGCGAAACTAGCAATGATTATAGATTTAGGTTGCATTATGTGTTGGGCAATCATAGGAGTTAATTGTGAGTATGCTACAAATTCATTGATTACAATTTTACTGCCCATTAATCCACCCACAATGAAAGTATCTTGACTTGGAACTCCCATTGCAAAAGCAAATATTGAAAAAACGGAACCGAAAATAGAATTCAAACTTAAGTGGTTGATATCAATACCTACTGAACTTAGGTTTAACCCTGTGCTTGCTAATAAAACACCAATTTTTGCTAAAATCATATTTACCAATGCTATCAATGCAATGAAACCAATTAACATTGCAATAACATTTAAAGAAACTTTCAATCCATCGCTCGCACCATGACTTATGGCATCTAACAAATTGGCATGAGATTTTTTCACCTCCAATTTCACTGCACCTTTAGTTTCCGATTCTTCGGTTTCAGGATAAACAATTTTAGATATAACCAAAGCAGCAGGAGCAGCCATAATGCTTGCAGCTAGAAGATAAGGAGCTGGAACACCCATTGAAATATATACTGCCATTACACCTCCTGCAATACAAGCCATGCTACCACTCATACTTGCCAACAATTCACTCATAGTCATGGTACTTAAATAAGGCTTAATCATAATTTGAGCTTCAACCTGACCAACAAATGCACTTGCAACATTAGAAAGGGCTTCACTGCCGCTCACTCTCATCAAGGTGTGCACTATTCTGGCAAAAAAAGAAACTATGATTTGCATCAAACCAATGTGGTAGGCAATGTTTACTAATACCGCCACAAAAATGATGGTTGGCATTATCTTGAACATAAATAAGAAACTGTATTGGTCACCAAAAATAGGTTTCAACAATTCTGGTTTAATCAAACCTCCGAATACAAATTCTCCGCCTTTGTCGGCTAGTTGAAGTAGTTGCTCGATTTTATGTCCTACCCATGCAAATAAATTTTGACCAGGTGAAGTTTTCAAAATAAATAGTGCTAGTAATAATTGTAATCCCAAACCACTAAATACTAATCTATAGTTGATTGCCTTTCGATTATTCGAAAATAAAAAGGCGATTGCTAATATTAGTATTATACCAAATACTCCTGTAAATCTTTCCATAGTTTACTATTTTTTCTTGTTGTTAATTTCGTCACGAATCCTAGCGGCCAATGCATAATCCTCCACCTTTAGGGCTTCATCTAATTGTTTGTTTAATTCCTCTATACTCATAGAAGACATGTTCTTTTTCATTTCAACCATTGGGTTGTCATCATCCTCTTCATCATCAATCATATCCGGCATATTAGGACTTTCGTCATTCACCTCGATACCTGCTTGTTCCATTATATCTTCGTAGGTATATATTGGGCATTTAAACCGAACAGCCAAAGCAATAGAGTCGCTTGTTCGCGCATCAATTTCGCGCATTTCTCCATGTTGTTCACATATTAATTTGGCGTGAAAAACACCTTCATGTAAGTTATAAATGATAATTTCGACTATTTGAATTTCAAATTGCTTGCAAAAATTTAGAAATAAATCGTGGGTCATGGGCCTAAATGGTACAATTTTTTCAATCTCAATGGCAATTGCTTGCGCCTCAAAACTACCAATAACAATAGGTAAACGCCTAGTTCCATTGCTTTCGCCAAGTATTAATGTATAAGAACCACTGCTGGTTCCAGTGCTTAATCCTAATACGTTAAGCTTTATTCTACTCATTACTAATATTCCTTCTTCTATGAGCAAACGAATTAACTAAAAAATATTTTGTATAAGCAAACATTTTTAATAACACCCATGTGCAGATGAAACAATTATGGCATTTTTTGATTTTTTTGGTATTTTTGTTATGAATTAACAATTAAGGAGAGAGATTATGACGGTGTTTAAATCATCAAAAAGTGCCACTTTCAACCCTCAGGAAATAAATATTATTAACTCAGGGACAAGCATACACGGTGATGTGCAATCAGAAGGAGATTTGCGCGTTGACGGGACAGTGAAGGGTAATATTCAAGTTAAAACCAAACTGGTTTTAGGTCCATCTAGCAAGGTGGAGGGCAATATAAAGGCACAAAATTGCGATATATCAGGCAATGTAACTGGGAATGTTAATATTGCAGAACTATTGACAGTAAAAGCCACAGCTAGCATCACAGGTGATATTAATTCAACCAAATTGATTATTGAATCGGGTGCTGAGTTTAATGGCAAAAGCACCATGGGAATTAGTAAAGCTAGCTCTAATGGACACCAAAAACCTGTAAACCCTATTGATGTAAAACCAGCAGTAAAAGTTGAAAACTAATACTGAGCCCAAAGATACCTCAGAGAAATTTAGAGCCATTGTAAAGTATAGCAATATTGCCTTTCAAATGATTGGCATTATTGTGATTGGGACCTTTTTAGGATTTTGGATTGACAAGTATTTTCAATTGAAATTCCCCATTTTCACTATTGTACTTATTCTCCTATCACTTTTTGGAGCTATCTATTCTGTGGTAAGAGAGTTTCTGAAGAAATAATCACTTCAATTTATCGTTGTTTTTGTGCCTTAGTTCATCTCTCTTGGTTTTCTTAGCCACGTTTTTTTCAAAAGCTTCAGTCAAATTAACCCCGGTTTGATTAGCAAGGCAGATCAATACCCACATTATATCGGCCATCTCATCGGCCATATCAATATTTTTATCGCTTTCTTTAAAACTCTGTTCACCATATTTCCTAGCCATTATTCTGGCCAACTCACCCACTTCTTCCATCAATATGGCAGTATTTGTTAGTTCATTAAAATACCTAACCCCAACTGTTTTTATCCAATGGTCTACCTGCGTTTGCGCTTCTTCTATTGTCATTGCTATTCTTTATTTTTGGTATCAATAATAATTGTTACAGGGCCATCATTAAGCAGACTTACCTTCATGTCGGCACCAAACTCTCCTGTTTGAATGGGTTTACCTAATTCCTTCTCAAATTGGGTGATGCATTTGTTATACATAGGTATGGCATAATCCGGTTTAGAGGCTTTAATGTATGAAGGTCTATTGCCCTTTTTGGTGGATGCATGCAATGTGAATTGACTTACCAATAATAAATCGGCATTCATATCTTTAATAGATAAATTCATCACACCTGATTCGTCATTGCAAATCCTAAGGTTTACAATCTTAGCACAAAGCCATGCAATATCTTCATCTGTATCCGCGTCTTCAATACCCAATAAAACCAATAAGCCTTGGCCTATTGAGCCTATGACATTGCCATCCACTTTCACTTGCGCTTCTGAAACTCTTTGAATAACTGCCTTCATAAACTATTCATAAATATCATCATTGCTCATGATGCTTAAATAACTTTGGTACCTTTCAGGGCTTATGATATTTTCTTCTACAGCTTTAATAATTGAACAGCCAGGTTCATTCATGTGCTTGCAGTTGTTGAATTTGCATTTTCCAATAAAGGATTTCATTTCTTTGAAATAATGAGAAATCTCTCTGTCATCAAAATCAACCAAACCAAATTCTCTTATTCCTGGTGTATCTATGATGTATCCACCAAACGATAAGGGATGCATTTCGGCAAATGTTGTGGTATGCTGACCTTTGAAAGAATAACTAGAAATATCGCCTGTTTTAATATTCAAAGTAGGTTCGATAACATTTAACAATGAAGATTTTCCAACACCCGAATGACCACTTACCAATGTTGTTTTGCCTTTAAGCAAATCTTTCACTTCATCCAAACCAATATTATTTTTTACAGATGTTTTGATGCAAGGATATCCAATATTATTTTGATACAATTCAATGGTGTCATTTAGTAAATCTTCCATCTCATTTGTAAACAAATCAAGTTTATTGAAAACTATGGTAGCGGGGATATGATAGGCTTCAGCAGTCATTAAAAACCTATCAATAAAACCAAGAGAGGTCTTAGGAAAAGCCAAGGTTACCATCAATAAAGCCTGATCAATATTGGCAGCTATGATGTGGGTTTGTTTTGATAAATTGTTTGCTTTACGGATGATATAATTTTTGCGGTCATGAATTTTATTAATAACTCCATTTTCATTGCTTGGCTCTATTTCAAATTCTACCACATCGCCAACAGTAACGGGGTTGGTATGTTTAATGCCTTGTAACCTAAACTTTCCTTTGATACGACAAGAAACAATTTCTCCATCATCCTTACGAACCAAGTACCAACTACCCGTAGATTTTATTACGATACCCTGCATTAAGATTTAATTGAATACCCCATATAGGCAGCAAAAATGCCTAATACATTTGAAACTGCCACATATAACAAGGCTTGTAATACAAACTTTTCTCTAAACATGTTTATTACTTCGATGCTAAAAGCTGAAAAAGTAGTAAAGCCACCTAGCACACCCACAATGGCAAAGAGTCTGATGTTATCGGGGTCTGCATTTTTTGTTAGTTGAAATGAAAGCAAACCGATGCAAAAACACCCAATCATATTTACCAAAAAAGTGTTAATTGGGAATGAAATTCCAGTAAAGTCTTTGCAAAGCAAACCCAATACATACCTTGCCATAGAACCAATAGCACCGCCCAAGCCAACTAACAAAACTGATTTCATAAAATAATTGAGGGCAAGATAAGCTTGTGGGTTATTTGAAACAAGAAATAGAAAAAGATTGATTTGAATTCCGAGGTAAAAAAATTACACCTGAGAATTATGTGCCAACAAACCATCCTTGGTAGCCAAGTATGAATAGGCATTCATATTATCGCTATCGTACATGAAACTGCGCACATAGTCCTGCTTGGTATCATCCCAAAGCAAGGCTACTACATATTTCTTTGAGATTAAACTTTTGAGGCAATCGGCAACCACATTTGGGGGATAATTTACTTCCTCAAGAATCTTGTCAAAAGGCTCAACAAAGTATATACTATTTAAAATATCATAGTCAATTTCGGTCAATTCGTATATCATAAATGGCTACGAAAATATAATATTAACCTAAAATTTGGGTACTGTGATTTTTAGCCTCTACTTTTTCAATGATATCTTCAATCTTGCCATTTTCGTCAATGATAAAGGTAGTACGAATGGTGCCCATATACTTTTTCCCATACATGGTTTTTTCACCCCAAACACCATACAGGTTTTGAATAACATGATCCGTGTCGGCTAAAAGTGAAAAGGGCAGTTCGTACTTTTTTATAAAATTTTGGTGTTTCTTCACGCTATCCTCACTCACACCCAAGATGCTATAGCCCTTTGCTAAAAATGAATGGTAATTATCTCTGAGGTTACACGCTTCTTCGGTGCAGGTTGGGGTATTGTCATGTGGATAGAAATATAAAACTAGTTTCTTGCCTTTAAAATCAGCTAGTTTAACGGTTTCTTCCTTTTCATTGAAACCCGTAAATGTTGGTGCCTTATCTCCTATTTTCAATATTGTTGCCATGTTTAATTTCCTTTAATTCTTACAAATTGATATTGACTTTGTATTCAGTCAAATTTCCTTTCTTATCATAAACACGCAAAAGCAATTCTGGTTTTACAATAGGCAAATTTTGATTCAAGCGCTTCATGTTTTCTACTAAAAAATCAAAATATACTTCATCAAATTTATAACTTAATAGGTTGCTCTTTGCATCATAATCCAATAAAATCCAATGATTGTTCAAATAGGCTTCGTATTTACCAATTCCGCTAAAATTGTCTTT
>Ga0214921_10008485_pt1 | contig 13307 bp, 8 predicted proteins | sample LL1505_MetaG_FD_177992 | JGI IMG/M metagenome (GOLD analysis project Ga0214921, IMG submission 177992) | Freshwater microbial communities from Lake Lanier, Atlanta, Georgia, United States - LL-1505 | ecosystem: Environmental > Aquatic > Freshwater > Lake | place: USA: Georgia | collected 2015-05-28 | reverse complement strand
AGTTATTTAACTGCGACCTGCAATGCGTGCGGAACGGCGAGAGGAAGCAGGCGCAGCAGCGGGCTTTGCAGCGGGCTTTGCGACCACCGCCTTCTTCGCAACAGCTGCAGCGATGTACTGTGCACGACGCTGTGCGCACGCAGCAGGAGAATCGTCTACAAGGTCGGCGGCATCCCAGTCGGCATCATCGTTGTGCTCAGTCTCAGAAGGCACATAATCAGAATCGTTGTCACGGGGTTCAAAGGATTCAACGGAGCTCATAGAGCCAGAGCGAGCGCGAGAAGAATGAGAATTACGGGGCATCTTGTGTTGTGGTGTGTCTATGCCTGTGACTTCTGTGACAAAAATGGCCGTCAATTTTGCACGCCATGTGCGTGAAAAAAAGTTTCAACAGATTGCGCAGTGGATTTATGCTAATGAATACCAATATCGTGGCCACATAAATGCCTGATGCTGCACCACATTATCCATAACGGCACACGAAATGGGAAATTCTACGTGATGATTGGGCTGCACCGACATCCAAAATCCCCATACATTTTGAAAGGATGGAATCGTTGTGTGATACGCAGCACCCCCATCAAATCCGTGCATTGCGGCCATTTTTTTGATAAATGTTAGCCCTGCGCGCCGGTCTTCATCGCGTCCACCTGGCAGTACAGGACCGCAGTGGGATACAATTGCGCCGTGAGGCTTGATAAGTTCCCAAAACGCCGGTCCATACAGAGCAGCAGGGTCGTCACGCACCGCCTCCAAATCCGGATCCGGCAAATCCAAAATCACAACATCATAACGTACGCATTCTTTCATAAACACGCGAATATCTGCGGCATAATACTTTAATCTCTTATCTGTATACGCACTGTCGGGCGTATATTTCATATGTTGTTTGCAAAGTTCCACTAGCTCACCGTCAATATCCACCCAATCTACGTGCGCTACATCGTGTGCATTCCATTTTAGAACTTCGCGTACCGTTGCACCTTCTCCACCTCCAACAACAAGTACCCGCTTATCAGGAATGTGTGTCAGCGCATTCAGAATTGGATGCACAAGATGTTCGTGGTAAATTGCTTCGTCGTGTTGTGCGGACTGAAGTTCGTTTTCCATAAACAATACGCGACCATATGTTGGATTTTCAGCAATCACGACGCTTTCACAACTTGGGGTTCTGCCTGCCCAGTACACATCAGTAATTCCGTATACCGAATGCGTTTCTGATGTGCACGCAGATTCCGTAAAACGTCCACTGCTGCGCAATTCATTCATATACGTTTCGTCAGCCATTGTATGACAATAAAAAACGTATATTTGTTGGAATCAACTTTTTAACAGGCATGAACACTAAACGGGTCAAAAGAATCGTCATAGAATTTTGCCGTAGTTTGGGGTGCAACTGGCTTTTCAGGAAAGACGGCGTGTTTGGCGCTTGTGTAATGTTTGCGACACATGGGCGCATATCGTTCATCTGCCCCCACACAGGGTTTTCCCTCTGCATTACTTACAATTGCATCTGCTGCATACGCGTGTGTAAAGATCGCCGGCGTACCATCCTTGCAAAGACGACACATTGCCGTTAGTTTTGTGACTCGGTCTGCCATAGGAATCAAATCCAATACGCGTCCAAACGGACGACGTTCTGCGTCACCATCAAGTCCAACAACTACACAATGTTTGCCATCGCGGTCCACCACTGCCTGCACAAACGGAACCAAGTCGCAAAAGAACTGCGCTTCCTCAATCACCACAAGGCGACTTGATGCATATGCTGCATGTTCCAACAATGGCATCAACTTCTCGGCTGCAACTGCCGGCATTGCTTGCTTGTCGTGATTCACAATCGCGGGTTCCGCACTATAACGCGTATCCATACTGTGTGTAATTACAAATACGGACCATCCAAGTGACTGGTGACGACGCACAATACTTTGTATGGCAGACGATTTGCCGGCAAACATTGGACCAATAAGAAGTTCAAGGCTCATTGTATGAAATCTGTGTTTCTAACAATGGTGCTGATACTTGTCAAATTTTATTGCCGCGGGGGGGGGCGCACCGGGCAAAATTGACCGGTGCGGCGGCTGTCTAAAACAACCTCTCATAAGAAAGAAGAAGGATGTCGCTGCTCAATCATTCATCAGAAACCGAATCAATTGTTGGAATTCAGTTTGGGGTATTTAGTCCTGAAGAGATTGTGAGACGTTCCGTATGTGAAATCAATAATCCCTCCACGACAGATGGCAAACTGAACGGCCTTTCAGACCCGCGTATGGGTGTATTGGAAAACGGAAAAGTGTGCCGTACGTGTGGCCAAAATAATCATAAATGCCCCGGTCATTTTGGACATTTTATGCTTGCACGACCGGTCTATTACACACAGTTCTTCAAGCTTGTCCAAAAGATTCTACGCTGTGTTTGTTTTAAGTGCAGCAAGCTACTCATCGACAAGGCCAAGTATGAGAATCTTTCCAAGTACAAGGGCGAGGTGCGCTGGAAACACGTGCTTGATTTGTGTAAGGAAATTCAGCGTTGTGGCCAGGAAACGGAGGATGGATGTGGCTCTCGTCAACCAAAGTACAGAGAGGAGCCTGTCCACAAAATTTATGCGGATTGGAATAACGTTGAACTCCCGGCAGGTGTTGAGGCGCCGGAGGGAGCCAAAGTAGAGGAAAAGGGCGATTCACGCTCAATGAGTATGAGTATGCATTTGGAACCGGAATATGTGCAGCGTCTGCTGCGCCGCATTACCGACGAGGACGTGGAATTTATGGGATTCAGTCGTCATTGGTGCCGACCCGATTGGCTTATGTGCTCCGTGCTGCCTGTTCCGCCACCGCAGGTACGCCCTTCTGTAACGCAGGACAACAACCAGCGATCCGAAGACGACCTGACCAGTAAACTGGTGGATATTATTAAAACCAATAATACACTGAAACAAAAGATTGCCGCGGATCTTCCCAAGCGTACGATTGATGAATGGACGAACCTGCTTCAGTATCACGTGGCAACGCTTGTCGATAATGATATTCCTGGCGTGTCACCGGCTGCGCAGCGTTCAGGACGACTCCTAAAATCGCTTCAGCAGCGCCTGGGGTCCAAGGATGGCCGCATTCGTTCCAATTTGCAGGGCAAACGTGTGGAGCAATCTGCACGTTCTGTGATTACGCCTGACCCAAACATCAGCGTAAAGGAATTGGGTGTGCCCATCAAGATTGCAATGAACTTGACGTATCCTGAGAAAGTTACGCCGTTTAATATGGGCAAGTTGTACAAGCTTGTTCAGAACGGCGCTGACACATATCCAGGCGCCAAGACTGTGCAGCGTGGCGACGGGCGTCTTATTTCACTCAAAAACATCAATACACGAACACTTGAATTGTTTGAGGGCGACGTGGTCAATCGGCATTTGATGGATGGGGACGTTGTGCTGTTTAACCGTCAGCCGTCGCTCCACAGAATGTCTATGATGGCACATATTGCCAAAATCTTGCCTTACAACACGTTCCGTTTGAACGTGTTTGTGACGGCTCCTTACAACGCTGATTTTGACGGTGATAAATCTTGTCATCAACAGGTGGTCGCTCATTAGGCTGTGGATAGTCCTAGTGGGGTTAACGATGTAATATCCATACAATCTGGCAATGCGTGGTTGTCAGGTTGAATATAACCACCTAGTGTCGCAAAAACTGAATACTCTTAATTTGACTCTTAAATTGTATAAAATGATTGACTTATCAATCCAGAATGATATATTGGAAACACAGGAACTTGTGTTTGGCATCATTTATGTGATGACAAATACAATAACTGGTTTGAAATATGTTGGACAAACTGTAAGTCACAGGAAAAACAAAGGCAAATATCGTCCATTTGGTGCCATCGGTCGCTTCAATGACCACGTAAGCGAAGCTGTCAATAATACAAAGCGCAAGCAATGTAGTTATTTGAATAATGCTATACGAAAGCACGGAAAGGATTCATTTGCATTTGAAATTCTTGAGATGTGCGTGTGTTATGACTTGAACATGCGCGAACAGTTCCATATCCAACATCTGAATACAATGTATCCACACGGCTATAATCTAACGCAAGGCGGTAAAACAACCTACACAAAATCCTTTGCCGATGGCGAACTACAAACGCCAAAGAAGCATGGAGGTTGTGTGTCAAGGAGTGCAGAAACCCGTCAGAAAATGTCTGCTCGTGCCAAACAACTTGCAACTGTGGAATTTCGTGTAATGCGTTCCCACCAAGCAACACAACAGCACCTCGATGACAAACTTTGCGCGGTTCAAAGATTGTAAGATTGATAAGGAAAACTTGGATTCCTATATCCATAAAAAAGGAAAACGTGTCATAGTTCGCGCTGGAGAACAAACAACGTCGTTCTGTTCAAATACACAAGAAGAGTCAATACAAAGAGCAAAAGAATTTCTAATCAGTTTATGCGATGCAACGCTATCAAACTGCGGGAAACCCGTAAAGCCTGAATGACCAAACATTGGTGGAAACGCACAATGTGGCTCCAGAGAAATACTGGAGGTATGGTAAAACTATTCAGGATGAGCTCCTTTTGGAGGAGCGAAATTGGCAATCCGCATCTAAGTCCTTACTCGGCCCAACGCCGAAAGGAAAAAGTTCAGAGATCAGACGGTAGCGGGTCGTTTTAACAAAACGGCTCAAGGTATGATCCACCCCTTCTGGAAACAGAAGGGATATTCATGGAGATGAATCTACACGCACCCCAATCTGTGGAAGCGGCCACAGAGTTGCGGGAAATTGCTGCAGTTCCACTGCAGATTGTGAGTCCACGTGAATCCCAGCCAATTGTGTCAGTGGTGCAGGACACGCTGGTGGGTGCAAACCGCTTTACGCGCGACGGTGTAAAGTTTACACGTCACGAGACAATGAACCTCTTGGTTCACGCCAAGCGCTGGAATGGCGTGCTTCCTAAACCACTTTATCCAGCAACCGAAAGTTCACCTGAAATGTGGTCGGGTCGCCAACTGCTTTCAATGCTTCTGCCTGCTGTAAATCTAAAAATGCCAAACTCTGAGAAAAAAATCGTTCAAATCAGCGAAGGACAAATCCTTGATGATTCTGAGGGGGTTTCGTACGGTATGATGGACAAAAACGTGTTTGGCAAGCAATTGCTACACATCATCTATAACGACTATGGCCACGAAGTCACTGTTGATTTCTTGGATAGTTTGCAGGCAATGATTGCCAATTTCTTGATGAATTCTGGGTTCTCAGTGGGTGTTAGCGATTTGATTGCCGATGAAGCCACAAATCGCGAAATTGGCACAAAGCTGGAAGTCATTACTAAAAATGTAGAAACCCAGATTCTTCAGTTGCATATGGGTCTGTTTGAAAACAACAGTGGCCGAAGCAATCAGGAGGAGTTTGAAAGCAAACTGATGGGTATCCTGAACCAGGCCTACGGTGAAGCAGGTAATATTGGTCTTGAATCCTTGGCCAGCACAAATCGAATGACAAACATGGTAAAGGCGGGTTCAAAGGGTTCAAATGTGAACGTGTCGCAGATGATTGCAACGCTGGGACAGTTGTCGATTGAAGGTAAGCGTGTACCAAATGGTTTCCAGCATCGCACGCTGCCCCACTTCAAGCGCTTTGACGATTCTGCACGTGCACGCGGCTTTGTGGCGTCCAGCTTTATCAAGGGTCTGCAGCCCGATGAGTTCTTCTTTCACGCAATGTCGGGTCGTGAAGGTTTGATTGATACAGCTGTGAAAACCGCGGATACAGGCTATATGCAGCGCCAGATTCGTGTGGCCCTGGAAGACCTGATTTCCCAACACGATGGCTCCGTGTGTGATGCGACCGGTAACATCTTGCAAATCGCCTACGGTGAAGATGGTATGAATGCCACCAAACTGGAAAAACAGCCAATTGATTTGGCCTTCTTTGACGATGCCAAAATCGAGGATTTGTTTGCAGCAGACGGTGCGCCAGATGCCGCACAGTACATTGCAGATGTCAAGGCCGACCGTAAAATGTTGGTGGAGAAAATCTTCAAAGACAAGCCTCAGAAACAAGTAACGTATCCTGTGTATCTTGACCGTGTAATGTACCCGCTACGCGGTCCGTTTGGTTTGGCCGGTAAAGTTGGAACAGTTACAGCGACCGAAGTGTTGGCAATGCAAAAGACCATCTTAAATCGCACACACGCGCACAATCGTCTGTGGGCCTGCCTTGTGCGCTTTCATCTTCGCCCGAAGAAGTTGGTTGAACTTGGCTACACACCTGAGGCACTTCAGGCCCTGGGTGAACAGATTGTGCTCAAGCACATGCAGGCCTGGGTTGAACCTGGACAACCCGTCGGCGTGATTGCCGCACAGTCCATTGGTGAACCCGCAACACAAATGACGCTCAACACGTTCCACTTGGCAGGTGTAGCCGCCAAGTCCAATATGACGCGAGGTGTACCGCGTTTGAAGGAATTGCTGAAAGCAACACGCAATCCCAAGGCGATTGAATTAACGATTCCACTTCGTCAGGACCTGCGGTCCAAGAAGGAAGAGGCACGTCGTGTTGCACAGGATTTGGAATTCACTCTTCTTCAGGACTTGATTCACGTGTCGCGCATTTACTACGACCCGAAAGATTCAAACACATTGATTGAGTCCGATGTTGAATGGCTCACGTACATTTCCGCGTTTGCAAATTTAAGCGCATCTGCAGATGAGACCCCTGTGCACAGCCCTTGGGTTCTTCGATTTGAGCTTGATCGCGAGAAGATGTTTACCAAAAACATTGCAATGGACGATATTGCATACATCTTGAAATCCCGATATGGAAATATGATAATGCACTACACAGATTACAATGCAAATCGACTGGTTTTCCGAATTCGTCTGCCTGAAGATGAGTCGGTGAATCAGATTGACCAGCTCAACACACTCAAAATCCTACAAAATAAGATACTGTCCACTACGGCTGTGCGTGGTATTCCAGGACTGCGAGCTGTAAATTACCAAAAAGTATCGGATTTGTACGAATTTGACAATGAAAAGAAAGTCTATGCGCCAGTGGATCAGTTTGTCCTCATCAGCGATGGCAGCAATTTTATGGACGTTCTTGCACATCCTGATGTGGATGCAACACGCCTGTATAGCAGCAATATGCACGATATGATGGAAAACTTGGGTGTCGAGGCCTGCCGTGCAGCGCTCTTCAAGGAAATCACAACCCTGTTTGAAGAATCCGGCAGCACTGTAAACTACCGCCACGTCAGCATCTTGATTGACCGTATGTGCCACAAGGGTCGTACAATGAGTATTGACCGTTACGGTATTCAGAAGAATGATATTGGTCCACTTGCCAAGATGAGCTTTGAGCAAACGGAGGATATTGCGCTGCGTGCAGCAATGTTTGGCGAGCAGGACCCGTGCCTCGGAATTAGTGCAAAAGTGATGTTGGGTGCACCCATCCGAGCCGGCACAAGCTTCAGCGAAATCCTGTTTGACGAGGAGGTTGCAATCCGTTTGGCGGAAACCGCGCCACAGGATGTGAAACTTGTGCGCCCTTTGCCGCTTGTAGCATACACAGAAGATGAGGTGGATGCACAGGTGTTTGGCTCTGCAGGCGACGATGATGGTGCGTGCAACTTGAATGAGCTCCGTATGAATGTTGCTTTGCCAGATGTACCACTTGCTACTGTGCCCGAAGGTGATGAGGAGGATGTGGAAGTTACGCGCGTCGATTAGATTGTATAACTATATAGTAGGTTTTTGATTGAATATAAAAACCCTAGTATACTTACAGAATGAATGTTGGATACAAAGATTTGGATGGGAAACGCTATGTGTTTGTTCAGCAGAATGACCGCCCTGTTTTTCTACGAAACGTTGCATTTATCAGTAACCCGTCGCGTACCAAACTATTGGTAGTGCACTGTACCGGGTCGGCCCCACAGAAGGATTGGGAACCACCAAAAGGATTGTGTGAATGGGATGATTTTGCAGATTGTGTGTCAAATGGTAAAATATCCCGTTCCAAGTACGCACACTGTTTACGAGCTGGTATGACACGTGAAGTGTCAGAAGAGGCCAAAGTGTATGCCGATGAATTACGAAATGTAAAAATGCTTCCGTACGCTTTTTTTGGAACGTGCGATGTACAAACCGTGACGTATATGTACCAGTTTTGGACTGCAACGATTACAGAACGTACATTACAAAAAGCAAAACAACGGCATTATGAAGTTCTTACAAATCCCAATTTGGTTCCTGATGACAGCAAGGAAACAGATGGCGTGGATTGGTATGACTCGCGCCATATGAATCTGAAACACGGTCCGCCTGAAAAAATGATTCGTGCATATTTAAGGCTGTTGAGCAAGCACAGTACTAATGTTTAATGCAATTGAAGTATCGGGGTCAGGAGGACCACCGACAACATACTTAGAACCTTTTAAAGGTCCGGCTGCTGTACAGAATCAACTTATATGCACACCGGAAAGTCGCGCCCTTCAACAATCCAAAAACGAAATCAACTTGTTTTACCAGGAAGGGAAATGGGACGATTACAAAAAAATCACAAATCCGTTTGAATACATCTTTCTTTCATGGAATCGACGGTCTTCGCGGTCTGTGACAACGCGTCAACCACTTTCACGAAGCTATTTCAAGATGATTGAAATGTGGAATGCATTGAACCTAACGGAACATTTGTCAGGTTTAGTGGCGCGTGACGGCGGTCTGTATACTGCACACAGTGCCGAAGGACCTGGTGGATTTATTGAAGCGTGTTCAATAATGGCAGAACGAAATGCCTGGTCCTATAAAAATGCGTCTGCGATTACACTTCGGTCCGAGGCAAAAAATGTCCCAGGATGGCGAAAGGCTGCTCGATTTCTTACAATGAATCCGCAGGTTGTGATTCACGATGGCGCGGATGGAACTGGCAACATTTTGGATATTGAGAATCAGCGTGATTTTGTTGCAGATACACTTGTGGCATCACAGCGGGGCGTACATGTATATACTGCCGATGGCGGATTTGACTTTAGCAACGACTACAATGCCCAAGAAGACTCCATATTTCCACTGTTGGTAGCGGAAACAATTCTTGGATTACGCACGCTGGCAAGGGGTGGATGCTTTATTGTCAAATGTTTTGACACAACCGAGCGTCCTACACTGGACTTGATTTGGCTTATTACGCGGTGCTTTTGTACGTGGTCTATTATTAAACCTCGTACAAGTCGTGCAGGAAATGCGGAACGATACATTGTAGGAAAGGGATTCCTTGGCTACGATGCAAGTGATGTACTGGACCTTCTTGAAGAGTATCAACGTAATGGCGATTTCACCAAGCCCCTGTTGGCAACGGAAGAATGGCGGTCTATTTCTTCACACCTGACGTCCATTCAGGAACAGATTGAACACGTTGAAATTCTTATTATTCGTGATACACTTGCACTCATACGTAACACCGAGGCACATATGATTGCAAAATTTGTTCGTGAAAATGTCCTTCGTTCAATCGCCTGGTGTAAAGAGCAAGGCGAGGATATTGCACCGTGCTGGGCATTTGAATTTGAGAAAAATGTGGCGAAGGAAACGCTGGATTTAATGCACATACTGAATCCGCCGCAAAATGTGATTGCGCACACATATTCCACTTGGAATCGCAGTACTATCAGCAGTCATTTGACGTTTGAAGGGTTTCGAAAAGGCCAGGTAGTTCAAACACCGGCCAATAATCCATTTATGCGCGTAAAGTCCACTCCAAAGTTTATGAATTAACGACGGCGAGTAAGTCGTCGTTTATTTTGCCGTGTTTTCCTTCGCACAATCTTTTTATTTAGTTTCCAGCTTCGCATCTTTTGCTTTCTATGGGATTTTTTAGTTTTGTATTTTCCACCCGTACTGAATGCTTCCGGACTACCAGGCATACCGAATGATGCCGGACTACCAGGATCTGATTGTTGAGAACCTGAAACAGGTGCATTTGATGCAGAATATGCCGTTTGATTATAATAATTATAGGGGTCGTTGTATTCTACATTAGATATAATGCTTAATGTGCTGCTATTTGCCGCTTTCATCAAGTCTTTCACTGTATATTGTTTTCCAGTAAATTCGCCCGTTGATGGTAAAACCATTTGTCTAAACGAAGGTGTAGAAATACAAGTTCCCATAGAATCGATTGAACGAAAGCGTTCACAATTTAATCCGTATTTAATACCCTTCGTGTTATCTGCACACAAAGAATCTTCGTCGCTCAAACTATTCATACCATCAAACATCAGGTTTACCTCTTTTTCCTGCTGTTCGTTATACAACATTGTCATCGAATCGGCAGTTACGGTTAACTCTTGTAATACTTCCGCTTGAAGTGCCTGGCCAGGATTTACACGGCTTAATGGATTTGTAAGTGTACGTGATGCAGTTGAGAATGATGATTTTAAATTTGCACTTAAAATACGCTGCCACAATCCAAGATTTGGACTAAATAACATTGGCGTGAAAGAATACGAACTATTTATTTTTTTGAATAAATGACTTGGATTGAATTTGAATTCTTTAATGTTAAATTTAAATCCTGGAAACTTGAGACTGAAGGATGATGGACTTGTTTCACTTCTTTGCGAATTCGTGGTTGAATCCACTGACCCATTTTGTACAGGAGCAGTAATGGCATCTTTCTTCCAATTTGACTCATACGCTTCACACATTGTAATCACGGATTCTGGAATACGTACATTAACCTTGTGAAGACGAAACAATGTTGGGATTCTAAACTCTTCTGGCATTGCTGCAATAAACTTTCGCCATAATGTTGGTGTTGCAATTTGTGTAATATCATCTTTATTCATAGGAACGTCGTTTGACACAAGAACGTGGATTTTTTTGACTTTTCGTGGCATTTGTGGTATTCCAAAACGACGAAGAACACGACCATACACCTGTTCTTGATTGCCTGCTCCCATTACAGGTTCCAAAACAATCATTACTTCGTTATTTGTGAATGAAAGACCTTCCTTGAGACTTGGGTGTAAAATGATACAGCACGGTCCATCAACTTCTTTCAATGCATCCAATGATTTTGTAGGTATTGTCTTATAACTCGTTAAATTTGCTGTATCTATTTTTAATTGTGATACAGCCGTTGCATCATCTGCATGAAGAACAATGTGCTTCAAACCTAAACTTGTCAAGTATGCACTAAATGATTCAAATCCATTTTTTATGAAATTGCTAAATACAACAGGAATATGATCATCCCGCATACGCGACTCCAAAATTATATTTAAAGCATATTCAAACTTAGGGCAACCCATTGAACCAGGAAGTGTTTTGGCATCCGGCGTTTTGTTAAACTCTCCAAGAATTTGTTTCAAATTAAAATTCGCACTTGGCGATTTTGCTAATTGCGCGTTTGCTGTGTTTGAAGACTGACTTTTCAAAAGTTTCTCTACTTGTGAATTGAAATACGTATAGCCTGCTTGGCTCATTATTTGGTCAAGTTCAGCAGGTGTACGCCATGTAGACTCAAAACAACGGTCGTAAAGTTGTTGTTGGTTTCTCACTTCCTTTGTTTTAAGATACAATTTGTCAGGTGAAAGATTACCACAGATTCGCATGTGCTCCATAAAATTTTGTTTTGTCAGTTCGCCCTGCAATTGAGCATTACCGCCATCATACCGCTGTAAATCATCGTCGGTCAAACGTCCAACCAAATATAATTCGTGCTGGTATGTGAATTCAGGACTTATGGCATTACCGTAATATATACCCTGTTGCCATTCTGTAAATGGAACATTCTCAATAATAACTTCTTTACGAGGGAAACTCAATAGGTCGGTTAATAATGTTGATTTTACGATTTTTTCATTTGAAAATTTGGATGTTGAACCAAAAAAGGATGCGAGTTCAGACCCGTGTGCATATAATATTGCATTCAACATATTGAATGTATTTTCAACAACGTCACGATACATTCGTGTATGAGGCATTGTCTGCGTTGTTCGTTTTTCCGCACAATCTTGCTTCTCAAGCTTTGTAAACACATCATTAAGGGCAATCTTCAGTATCTTAAATCTATTGTATAACGAGTGTTGTGGTGCATACGATTCTGTTATAAGTTGATTTATTTCAGGCAAGTATAATTTTGCAGGCAATTGAATATCAAGCGTCACACAACCGATCTGGAAAAGTTTAATTTCAAGATTTCTACGATTCTTTATTTTCTCAGCGTCTGCCGATTCCACATACGATTTTCCAAACGTTTTGTAATTATTCATTTTATAAAATTGATACAATACACCATCCCAGTAGGCGCCGTTTGTCGGTTCTTGCATATAACGGACCGCAGATTCAATCATACGTTCTGTGACTGTATAATTGTAAAATGTCATATATGGTGACGTGAGTTTCAATATTACATCAATATTTAAGGGTATTGTTTTACTCAACTCGCCAAATGCAGCTTTAAAAGAAGACGACACGATCGAAAGAGTTGACGATGTGACTGTCGAACCAGATGAAACTTTGCCCGAAATTTTAGAAAGTAATGAAGATGTAACTGCCAACCCTTCAAGTGGCAAGCCTGTCGCCCATTGGAGAGATTCAACAACTTTGGATGGAATTGTTAAAAACATACTTGTTTGTCCCAGCATATTTGATATGTTAATAATTTGTTTAATTCCGCCCATTACAAAACTGGAAAACACACTGGATTGGCTTTGTTCAATCGGATATTTATTACGAAGCTGTTCTTCACTGACGGGTAATATGGCCGGCCATTTTCGTGCTGCAAGATTAATCAGCCGTCCAAAATCGCCCCAGTTCTTTTGGAATGGTGTACCCGTCATCAGGTATAAGCGATGTGTTCGATTTAATATATCAGACAGTTTTTTTCCGAGTTTATTGTCACCATAAAAGTTCAAAAAATAGTGCGCTTCGTCAACAACAACAACTGTATCTTCAAAATAATTTGAAAGAGAACGTTTCGATGCTTCATCTGTGCTATTTAGCAATGTTTCGAGCGTTTTGAAATCAAGATATAGTATACGTTCTGCATCATCAATTTTCATTACATTATGCACCTTTTGCTTGTGTGATGCATTTGTACTGCAACCTGCAACATCACCATCATCCATACAAAGCTTTTCAAATTCTTGTTTCCATGCAACTTCAAGACCTGTTGGTGTAATAACAGTGATACGATGTTTCTTGGGAAATCCCATTGCCAAACAAATACCTGTACGTGTTTTTCCGGAACCAACGGAATGCAAAATAAGTGCACCAGGTTGATCTCTGCATCGCGATACAAAA
>Ga0214921_10008484_pt1 | contig 13307 bp, 10 predicted proteins | sample LL1505_MetaG_FD_177992 | JGI IMG/M metagenome (GOLD analysis project Ga0214921, IMG submission 177992) | Freshwater microbial communities from Lake Lanier, Atlanta, Georgia, United States - LL-1505 | ecosystem: Environmental > Aquatic > Freshwater > Lake | place: USA: Georgia | collected... | reverse complement strand
AAAAGATGCTAATGAAATATTTCTTGTTGAAGAACCAATTTATTTTACCCAGTATAAATTTCATAAATTAAAGTTAGCATTTCATCGTGCTTCTATGAAATCATATTTTGATCTATTAAAAGATAAAAAATTCAAAGTATCTTATTATGAATTTAATGATGATTATTTAAAAGATCTTAAAAAAAGTGAGGTATTATTTTATGATCCAGTTGATCACGACTTAATGAAAAAAATGAATGGAGGTGCCAAAAAACATGGATATAAAATTGACCTTCTTGAAACACCTGCTTTTATTACTTCATATGAAGATCTTGAAGTTTATAATAAAAAACAAACTGGAAAAAAGTTCACACACGATTCATCTTTTTATCGTTGGCAAAGAAATAGATTAGATATTTTAACTCCAATTGGAAGTAAATACAAATTATCATATGATGATGAAAACAGAGTAGCTTTTCCTGATAAAGAAAAAGATGTATTTAATCCTCGTGATTTAAAAGGTAAGTATGTTGAAGAAGCCAAAAAATATGTTTCAAAACATTTTAAAGATAATTGGGGAAGCTTAGATAATTTTATTTATCCAATTGATCATCAGGGCGCTCATAAATGGTTATTAGATTTTATTAAGAATAGATTTAAATTATTTGGTAAATATGAAGATGCTATACATTCAGATATAAATTTTGGGTATCATTCAGTTTTATCTCCACTCCTAAATATTGGTCTTTTAACTGATCAAGATCTCTTAGATGAAATACTTCCATTAAAATCTAAAATACCTATAAACTCTTTTGAAGGATTCATTAGACAAATTATTGGTTGGAAACAAAGTATGAGATATTTATACGAATTTCATTTTGATAAATTTAATAATAAAAATTTCTTACATCATAATAATAAGATATCCAGAAAGTTTTGGGATGCTAATACAGGCATTCCTCCCATAGATAATTGTATTAAGAAGATTCAAGATATCGGTTATCTTCATCACATTGAAAGATTAATGGTTATGGGACAATTCTTTTTAATAACTATGGTTAAACCAGATGATGTATTTGATTGGTATATTAGTTTAGTTAGTATGGATGCTTATCAATGGGTTATGACACCAAATATTTATGGAATGATTATGTATGCGGATGGTGGATTTATGATGAGTCGTCCATATTTATCAAGTAGTTCATATATTAAAAAGATGAGTAATTATAAGAAAGATGAAAGTGTAGTTAAATTAAAAGATGGTAATGAATATAAATGGTATGATATATGGGATGCGCTATATTATAATTTTATAGATAAACATTATTCTGTTCTTAAGAAGATTTATGCTACAGCAAGAAATACTTACCATTGGGATAATAAGGATAAAGAAGAAAAGAGTAGATTACTAAAATTAGCCAAGTTATATTTAGATTATTTATAGGTTGATTTGAATTATAATAATATAAAACTATTATTATATATAATAATAATAATTTTATGTACAGACTATCAGTTGGAGCATTATTTAAGAATGAATCTCACTCTATTAAAGAATGGATTGAACATTATTTAAAAAGAGGAGTAGATCATTTTTATTTAATAGATGATTCAAGCACCGATAACTACCTAATGGAAATTCAGGAATATATTGATAAAGGAATCATAAGTTTATTTATTGCTAAATGGGATCGTTATTTAGGAAGACAAAAAGATATGTATAATCATTATATTCTACCAAAAATAAAAGAAACTGAATGGTTATTAATGGTTGATTTAGATGAATATATGTGGTCGCCAAGGGATTTAAAACTCACTTTTGTTTTAAATCAAGCAAAACATATAGGTCAAATGCAAGTTGAACATACTATATATGGATCAAATGGTTTCATAGAACAGCCTAAAAAAATAGTTAACAGTTTTATTAGAAGAAGTCATGAACATCCCACTCAAATTCCAGGAAATCGTAAATATTTTGTTAATAGTCTATTTGAATTTTCAAGTTTAAATCCACATCACGCAACTTTTGTAAAAAAAGAAGATGAAGAGAAACACTTTATTTTATTAGATAAAACATATTATATTTTAAATCATTATAATTGCCAATCTAAAGAATTTTGGTTGAATGTAAAATGTAAGAGAGGTGATAGTGATGAATATAGAGAAAGAACTGAAGAAGATTTTAAAGCAGTTGATTTAAATGATCAAGAAGATACTGAATTAATAAAACAAAACTTAGTGATATAGTTTACGAGTTTCTTAATATGTTAGTTCGTATTCATAATCCTTTGCTCTAAAATTTAGAACATCTACTGTTCTTCTTTCAAATGGAGCAGTTTCGTAATTTAATAAATGACCACGATAAGGAGCTACATACTTAGGTCCATATCTATACTCGTCAGCAAGAGCACAATGATAATGAACTTCTTTTTTAAGATAATCTAAATTCTTATGCTTTTTATAATTAGCTTTAACACTACCTAATGATCGTGTTTGATTTAATGAAACTAAATGTTTATGTTCTAAATCTTTTAATTCTTTTGTTTTTTCAACAATATATGATTCAGTATCGCGAATACTTTCAATTAAATTAGCAATATTTTCTCCACAACTATTTAATATCTTTACATAATCTTTTGGTTTCTTTTGAGATTTTTCTAATGTTTCTATTTTTTCTCTTTGTTTATCTACCTGATTCTTATAATTACTAATCTCTTTATTAGAATCATTAATATCCATATTTAATCTTGCTATGGCTATTTCTAATCCAGAATGTTCATCATTAAAAATATTATGATCCCAATTACTTCGCTCATCGCTTAGAATTAGATTAACTTCATGATTATATGCTCCAGTTGGAACAACTTTTAAAATAATATCGTTAAATACAAATGGTTCACGATTCATCAAAATATATAAATAAATAATTTATGTAAATAGAATTTTTATAAATCAATTTTTTGACTGCTTCTTAGTTTCTGTTTAGACTAATTGAACCACATATGGATTATCAATTAATAGATCTTGAATTTCTTCATTATCTAATACTTGAATTAATAATTCATTAAAATTATTAGCTTTTAAAAATGTAATTAACTTTCTAAACTTGGGAGGATCTGATATGTATTTTTCAACATCTTCCTTTAGTGTGTCAAAAGTATATTCTTTATTAAATTCCTCAATATATTCAGATTCTTCTTTGGCATCGGGTTTTAATTCAGTAATGTCTTTTATCTTTTCACCAGCAATTACTTGATTAACTAATTTATGACAATCATCATAACGATTCTTAATAATTTCAGATGCTTTTGGAAATCTCTTAATATAATGTCTTAATCCAACAGTTAATATCTTGGAAATATCTTCTCCATCATTATTTACATGATGAATATTTGCTCCTCTGTTTAGCAAATAGTTCATACACATATCTGAACCATAATAAGCAGCAGTCATTAGTGGAGTATTATATGTTTTAGTTGAAGATATAGCATCAATATACATCTGATAATCATCACATTTGTCAAGCATAGAAGCAATAATTTCATGTTTATTATCTTTACATGCTCTGTGAATAATATAAATATTTAAATTTTTCTTCCAATTTATATTTGAATTATTTTTATGTCTAACAAAGTCAAATACAATCTTATTAAGATTAGAGATTTTTTGATAAGTTGAATCAGAAGATCCTAATATTTCATCAATTTGATCTCTTATTGCTCTTGGAACATAATTCTCATTTAATTCACCTTCTGCTATATTCTTAAGTGCTGCTTCTTTCTTTGAAGCATGTTGTGATGCTTTTTTATTACGAACAGTTTCCCATTCAATATTAACTGAATCAGCATATTTAATCTGGCTCATTTTGAATTTAATATATAAAGATACATATTAAATATATCAAAATATCAATTTTTTTAAACAGTCTATAGCATTATTAGATATAAGTAATATAGTATTTAATATTATTTTTAATTTAGTTTAAAAAGTATTAATAATAAATATATTATAGTTATGATCAATTTAGAAAATTCAAACAATCTTGAAGAACAAAATAAGAAACAAAAAACAGATGATTCTATAAATAATAATAATATTGAAATTAATACAGATGAAGGCTTAAAAGAAGATAAGGTAACAGATAATGAAGTTAAAAATGAAGTTGAAAATAAGGATATTAAGAGTAAAGAAGATAAAGTCGTTGAACAAGAAGACAATGAAGAAATGGATGGTGATAAAAAAGCAGTAGATGACGAAGAAGCGGTAGATGACGACGCCGCAGAAGATGATGACGAAGAAGCGGAAGATGACGAAGAAATGGAAGATGATGATGACGAAGATGATGAAGATGATGATGACGATGACGATGATGATGACGATGACGATGACGATGATACCGACGATGATGATTCAGATGAATTTGATTTAGATGATTCAGATTTTGAAGATGATTCAGATGAAGATTCAGACGATGATTCAGAAAGAAAAGATTATAGTCGTAATGGTGATGAATTAGAGGGAGAAGTTATAAATAATGAATATATATTATTATATAAGATTGGATATGGTTCATTTTCATCTGTTTGGCTTACATATGATATTCTTGAAGACAAATTTTATGCTTTAAAGATACAAACACCTGGTGATTTTGATGAAGGTGTAAAAGAAATTAAAATCTATGAAAAAATAAAAGAAATGTGCAAATTAGATAAAAATATTAAATCATTAATGTTAATTAAGAGATCATTTATTTTAGAAAAGGAAGAAGATAGATATGTAATAATGGTAATGGATTTAATGGCAGGATCATTATATGATGTAATTAAGACTGATAAATACAGCAATGGTTTACCAGAAAGTTCAGTTGATTCAGTTCATAGACAAGTTCTTGATGGATTAAGATTATTACACAATGAAAGTATAATTCATACAGATATTAAACCTGAGAATATATTAGTATGTGGAATAAATAAAAAGTATCAAAATATAATGAACCAATTTAATAAATTAAAATTAAAAGAAAAATTTGATACTAATATTGCGCAAGTAAAAAAACAATATAATACAAATAATAAAAATCAAATGAAAAAATTCAGACAAGATAAATACATGATTTTATTAGAATTAAATAAATTTATTCATCGTATAATTGATTTTGAAACAATCTTAGATGATAGAACAAGTGATTTATTTACTGAAGATCAAATTAATAACATCCAAGTTAAATTAGCAGATTTTGGTTCTATTTTATATGAAAAAGAAGTTAGAAAAGATAACTGGTATCCAGAAATTACAACTCGTTATTACAGAGATCCTCGTGTAGTATTAGGATTAAAATATGATAAATCAGTTGATTTATTCTCAGTAAAATGCACTATACATGAAATTAAAACAGGTAATATATTATATAATCCAGATTTATTAAAAGATGATGATGAAAAAAATAATTATTCAACAGATTATTATCATGTATTATTATTATATAAGGATGGTCATATAACAAAAGATATGATACGAAGATGTAAGAAAGAAGAAATAGCAGAAGAAATTAAAAATATTATTCGCAAATAATTTATGTTAAAAAAATTTATATATTTATGAATAAATATATAAATCATAGGTTTTTTATGTTAGGTTATTAAATTAAGTCTCATGTGATGGTGGTGAATGTTTTTGGTTTAATTATTTTTGTTAATTCTTGTTTGGGATTCTATCTTCATCAAGAATTAAGTTTTGTTTTTGTTCCTAAGGATTAACGCGAAAAACCAAAGTAACGTTATGTAACGTTAGTATTGTAAACCCTATAAAGGTTTTTAACTTTGGTTTTTTACGGCACCTTTTATATTTGGTGGTATTCTTTTTGAAATTAAGAGATATGAAGCAACATTCGAAAACTAAAATAAATCACCCGAAATGGGTAATTAACTTTAGTTTTGATGTTATATTCTTCTCTTAAAATATGTATTTTTTGAAACGATTAATCATGTCTTTTTATATGAAAAGACTCATTATTCGAATCTCTATTAGGTGCTTCAGATATATTATCTAAATAATTTTCGTTTCCGTGTCCGTGATTCCGTGTTGTATTAGATATGTCTTTACTTAGACGATTATGAAATACTTTGAATTTATCATCAAAGTATTTACAAGGGTCTAATTTTTTTAGGTCATAGCTGGTTCCTTTTCCAGCATTTATAAAGACTTGAGAGTTATCTAATACCATTTTGTTAGTATATTATGAGTTAGTAGTTTGTTAGGTATAATTTTTCAATTTTTTTATGATTGTTTACAATCATAAAAAAATTGGTGGGAAGGAAGCTACGCTTCCTGACAGCTCAATTTTTTTAGGCTCCTCTAAGGGACGGTCCCTAAATTGTTAATCAAAGGTTATCATATAAATATATAATTTATATGTTAGAATGAATAAAAAAATATATACTCTATAGTATAGATATGTCTGAAAGAATAAGTGTATTTTGTGATGGTTCATCTTTAAATAACAATTCTAAAAAAGGAGATAAAGCGGGAGGAATTGGTGTATTTTTCAGTGATAATGATGCTCGTAATATATCTGAAGCTATCACAACCGGCAAGATTACTAATCAAGTAGCCGAATTACTTGCCGCAATAAAAGCTTTATATATTTTAAAAAATGAAAATTATAAAGGATTCGTATATATTTACACTGATAGTATGTATGTTGTAAATTGTATGGTATCTTATTGTAAAAAATGGGAGAAGCAAGGATGGAAGAAGGAAGATAAATCTGAAATAGAAAATTTAGAATTAATTCAAGAATTATATAAAATGACTCGTGAAATGAAAGTAATCTATAAACACTGTAAGGCTCATCAAGATCAACCTGCTAAGAAAGATTCAGATGAATATAAAATATGGTATGGAAATAATATGGCAGACATGTTAGCTACTGCTGCTTCCAAAGGTGCGATGCCAAAGAAGACTAAATAAAGTTTATTTTTAGACGACAGGACTTAAATACGATAAAATTCTTTCTCTTTCTTCGAGTAAATGTTTTATATCTGATGCTATATATTCTTTTGTCTTTCTATAATATTCTGTTTTTTCTTCAATAAATCTTGGTGAATTTAGTCTTTCTACTTCATTAGTTTTTAATAATTCTAATTCTCTTATTTTTTCTCTTAATTTTTCTATATCTTCATTTATTTTACTCACAATTTTTTGTTTTTCTTCTTCTATAATTTCTTCTTTAGTATCTTTTGATTCTAATTTTCTTAATTCACTTTCTTTGTCACTTATTATTTTTGTTACTTCTTTTACAACTTCTTCTATCTCTGATTTATAATCTCTTGTTATTATTAAATTTAATTGTTTTCCTATAGCAGCGTCATAAGCTTTTAGTAAATCGGGTGATAACATATTAAAATATTCTGGATTTACTTTCCTTTTTGTAATTGATAACCCATTGATATTAACATCTAAACTACGAGTATATATATGATTTTCTGTTTCAAAAAATTCATAATATGGTATATAATTTTTTTTTTCGAGGTTATCTGAAAGACTAAATACTGTAATCTTTGTCGATTTAACATAGCTACCAGGGTCATAAGGACTTGACTCGCGACCATCTCCAGCAGTTACTATATCAATTTTCATATTAATTCCATCTATATTTTTTTCTTCAGATGACAATATTACTCCTCGAGGATATTTAGATAATGGAGTAGGACGAGGAGGACTAGATTTTAAACCAAATAAGCCACCAGTTTTTAAATCTAAATATTTCATCTTATATTTAAGATATTTTTCTTCATAATTCATATATATATATATATAAATATATATATATAAAATAAATTTTTTATTCTTATTTTGAAATTAACTATAATCTAATACTACTCCTCTACTTGTTTCTTTATACCCAGTGATCTTTAACTCACCATTGTGTAGTTTGTCATGACAGGAATCGCATAGAGGAACCAAATTTGATACATGATTCATACCAATATGTTTTTTATCTGCTGGAATGGTATTATTTTTATAATCTTTTTGTGGAATTATATGATGTGTCTCTAATGATATTTCATTTTGTTCCGGTGTATGTTCGCAGATAGCGCATTTATCCATTGTAATTGATTTATTATATCTACTTTTGGTCTTCTTATGATCTATATCTTTCTTTATTTCATTTGCGAGGTTTATAAAATTTTCATCATTTATTAAACATTTTGCTACATTCAACCCATAATATGTATCTCCTTGTCCTTCTTTTAGATGACGGTCATATGTTATTGTATTTGTTTTTTCATCATATGTAATATGAATATGATATGCTTTAACGTTCGATAGGTCTTTAATTCGATCAACCTTCAATAACTTATGTAAATGTGATGCTGTAATAAAACTTGTTCCTGATTTTGATAACATCTCTATCATTGTCGCTACTATAATTAAAGCACTTGATGATTCTGTTCCTTTACATACTTCATCTGCTATGATAAGCGTATTCTTTCCACTTCTTTTTAAGATACCAGATAATTCTACTATCTCTAAGGCAAATGATGATAATCCCTTAAATAAATTATCATTGCCAGAAATACGTGTTAAGAGTGATGTATATGGTTTATATTCAAAGCTTTCAGCACTTGTATAATATCCGATCTGTGCTAAGATTAAGTTTATTCCAATAGATTTTTGTAATGTGCTTTTACCAGCACTATTTAACCCATATAATAATATTCCATCTACTTCATTTATTCCAACTGTCAGATCCATTGTTTTATATTCATAAGTTGAAATTCTCTCAACAATCGGATGTCTAATCTTAGTTGTTTTAATAAATGATTTATCTGGTATGTCATTAATAATTGGTCTATTATAATAATATTTCTTAGCACACTTTGCACCACTCTTAATAAAGTCAACCATTGATATATAATATGAGACATCATTCATTATGTATCTAAAATCATTATAAAATACTTCTAAATATTCTTGATAATAAGAACGGCATTTCTTTTTCATTGATTGAAGGTGTATAATTAATTCATCTGATTTCTTTATTACATCTGGAATAAAAATCTTTGTATTAGAAGCTTTAGGATTATCACGGAATTCAAAGGTGTTTGTTTTAATTGTTTCTTTCATTTGGTTTATATCAATATGAAGTTCTTTAATATTTAATAATTCTTTCTTTAATATATCAGCTCTCTTCTTGGTCAATATTAAATAAAATCCATCTCTCTCATTACTTTCTACTTTAACCACATCTTCCACCTTTATTTTATCAACCATAATATCATTAATCTTATTCTTTATAATCTCAATCAAATTATGGCATAAATCAATCTTATTTTGTAAAGAATCTAACTCAGGAATCTGTCCTTTCTTAAATATATTTGTATCCATCTCATTAATTGTATATGTTTGAAGAATATCTGTGCGCAGTTTATTATTAATACTCTTTATTGTAGTATTTAATTCATTTTGGTCATAAGATACTTTTAATGAATATTGTTTTTCATCAACATATTCTCTTAATGCTATAACATTATTCATTGAATTAATCCATTTAAATAAATCCATTGGATCAATTGTCTTTAAGGCAATCTTTCTTTGAAATCTTTCAATATCATATATATTGTTCAAATATTTCTCTATCTCTTCATATCCCTTAGTTGTAAATTCATTAATCATCTCATAACGTCCATTAATTTTAGCTGAATCTAATAGGGGGTTAATTAATGCCTCTTTTAAAAATCTCTTACCTAATGGTGTTGAACACATATTAATAATATCATATAATGAACTATTCTTTCCATTATAGTCTCCATTAGAATCAATAATATTTAATTGTTGTAAAGCATTATTTCCAAGATACAAATATTTTTCTTTTGCTATAAATTCTGGCTCTTTTAACTTGCTAATCATAAATTCATTATGATCTTGGATAAACATTACGAGGGATACCAAAGAATATCTAACAAATGTGTATTTATTTAATTCTAATTCTTCAAACATGTCATCAAAGTCATCTTTATATATTTTCTTAAGAATATCTTTTTGAACAGATCCTTTATTATATTCTTTATTATAAGGTTTCTGATGACAATTACGATTAGTTAATTCTAAATATTGAATTAATTCTTTCTCTGTTATACTCTTCAAATTATTTGTATATAGTAAAATCTCACTTGGATCATATGAATTAATTAATTTAACTGTATCATCTAAAGAATATTTATCGTCATTCTTTGAGCTAAAAAATTCGTTTATATAAATTGTGCCAGTTGATAAATCCACTAAAGTAATACCAGCACACATTATTTGATGTTTATATTTATAGTCTTCATTTTCTTCAATATAAATTGACATCATATAATTAGCATCACTCTTTAGGTCATCAATATATGTTCCTTTTGAATAAATCGCAGTCAGTTTTCTTGTCTTTTTATTTGTATCGGGTAAATCAAATTGATCAAAAACAATCACATTATAATCTTCATCTATTAATAACTTGATATACTTTTTTAATACGAAACTTGGAAAACCTAACATATAAGGAGATTTACGTGTGGCTTCAGGAACACTCTTATTTTTTTTTGTTCTGATAATTCCTGTTATATCTGAGATTCTGTCTAAATCAGGACCCTCACTATCGGTCTGATACGCTTCATGAAAATGCCCAACTTGCATTAATAGAATAGAATTCGAACCATATAATTTATTATATTTGTGGTGATTTAAAAAATAATCACACATATCATCATTAGACATTTTGAAATAACTAATATTATATATTAAGAAATCTTTAAATGAATAAAAATTGAGTTTAAAACAAAGTTTTAAACCTAATTTTTATTGGATAATTGTATACAATTATCTAATAAAAATTGAAAAATATTAATATACTATATTCCAGTTAGGATGGGTATTACGCCTCACGCAAAAACAACAATGGCTGCGGGTGGCATGTCCGAAGAAGCCTACATGAAAATGATGGGGATTACATCCAAAGTTCAGACAGCTATCGGAGAAGTTGTTGATTTGATGGTGCGGCCGGCTGATCCAGTTGGCCTTTCAGCAGCAATTGACAAGATTTTTCAGGAGTATTTTGTTAGGTTAAGGACTCTTGACTGGATAGAGAAGGTTCATTTTACGGAACGAATTCGGGATCCGTTTGTTCGTCACTTTTCTTGGGCAATTCCACACTCAAAAACACTTGCCGCACTTGCTCTTCGCTTGAAGGGATATTCGCGCATTCTGGAAGTTGGTGCCGGAACTGGCCTTTGGGCACACCTTCTGAGAGAGCTTCACGGGATTCCGGTTGTAGCAACTGATCAGTCAGATGGGGACTACAGACAGGGGTCGGTCCGGCACAAGCAACACAAATACTGCCCAGTAGAAGTCATTGACGCCGTATCCGCAATTGAGAAGTATAACCCGGAGGTGTTGATAATGATTTGGGCGCCATTTTCACACCCAGATTATAGTACGGAGCCACCAATGGCAACTAATTCCCTGAAGGCATTCAAGGGAAATATTTTGGTTTGGATTGGAGAGCCGCCTGGTGGCTGTAATGCGGATGATTCTTTTTTCGAAGAGCGTTACTCTAATTGGGAAGTGATTGACGAGATTGGAATTCCCAGTTGGCACCAAATTGACGACGACTGCACAATTTGGAAGAGAAATGAGAGTGCAGCAGAGGGCGCAGCAGCAGAGGGCGCAGCAGCAGAGGGCGCAGCAGCAGAGGGCGCAGCAGCAGAGGGCGCAGCAGCAGGTGGGGCAGGAGGCGGGGCAGTCGCAGAGGAAAAGACCACCTAAAGATTCATTTATTTTGCAATTAAAAATTTTTTTAATTATAAAATATCGGATGGAGGAGGTGGGGTGGTTTAAGGAGGGGAGGAGGAGGGGGAATTTATAATAAATTAATTCAAATTAATTTTATAAACAAATATATGGATTTATTAATATTAAATTTATGGGAATCTATAATTAAATATGGATATAGAACACGAATAAGTAATTTAAATGGTTTAAAAAGATGGAATCAAGTTAAAGAAATATTTCCTGATTATAAGATTGAATGGAAAAATAATACGGATAAAATATATAATGATTTAATTAATTTAGGTGTAGTTTCTACAGAAACTTCTGAAAATTCTGGATTATCTCATACTGAATGGGAAAGACATCATTATTTATTACAACATGGAAGAATTATTGCTAAAAATCCAGAAGGATCATTATTAAGACTATTACAAATTGGATATAATATCGGACAATTTAAAGCAGAAAATGAAAGAAAACCATATAATGATAAATTATTAAAATATTATAATGATAATAACTTGGACGATATTAGCACTTATATCAAAATTAAGATTGATAATAAAGTGAAAAAACCAATAAATAGTAAATTAGATTTTCGCATAATTGCTATGACTAATTTAGGACAATTAGATATGTTAAAAAATATGTTAAGATCTGCGGATGAAGTTGGAATAGATATGAAATTATTTGATGTTTATATGACCCCGACAGATAAATTAAATGAAGCAGCAGGTTTTGATAATACTAATTTTACACCAATTACAATGTTAAAATTACAAGTAATTATTAAAGCAATTGAAGAACATGATATGATATTATGGGTAGATAATGATATTGTATTTTTAAAAAATCCTATAAATGATTTATTATCTAGGGATGAAGTTCCATTTTTAATACAAGATGATCAATGGTCAGCATGCACAGGATTTTTTTTGATAAGAAAAAGTGAATTAGTACTAAAGATATTAAAAGATGGATTAAAACTAATGAAAGAAAATAAAGCAAGAGAAGATCAGACAGCAATAAATAAGGGTTTTGAAATGAATAAATATAATCCTACATTATTAGAAGAATATTTATATCCTAATGGAAATATATATTTCAATAAAAAGATTCAATCTAAAGAAGCAAAAATAATTCATTTTAATTATCAAAAAACATCTAGCGAAAAAATAGAAAGAATGAAACAAAATAAATTATGGAATCCAAATGATATTGGATATAAAAAAGTTAATATAATTCAAATGAATTAAAATTAATTATTTTATATTATTAATTATATATAGAATATATGAGTAGAGAACCAGTATTAAATACAATATTACCACCTTTACCTAAAACAAATGAAATTATACCATTAAACTTAAGATCAAAATCAATTGATTCCTTTCCACCAATGGCAACACCTAAATTACAACCTTTAAATAAAGATAGAATTTCATTTCCAGGTCTTAAAGGTATAACACTTATACCACCAACTAAAATGGTAGTAGAGGAAAAAGTAAAGAAGACTA
>Ga0214921_10008483_pt1 | contig 13310 bp, 12 predicted proteins | sample LL1505_MetaG_FD_177992 | JGI IMG/M metagenome (GOLD analysis project Ga0214921, IMG submission 177992) | Freshwater microbial communities from Lake Lanier, Atlanta, Georgia, United States - LL-1505 | ecosystem: Environmental > Aquatic > Freshwater > Lake | place: USA: Georgia | collected... | reverse complement strand
CGATTCTCTAAAACATTAGAAATGCTTCACTACTCTCTCGTCCTCTTTTTTAACAAAAAACTAATTATCGGTGATCGTAAAATGCATGGCTAGATATTTAACACTGCCTCCACGGGAAGGGGAATTTTGCACCGCATTCGATCTGAATTTTCCGCACTAAAAGCAGCGGGAATTTAGATCGAAGTGTGGTATTTATTTATGAAAATGGTATAATTTATGCCAAGTTTTTTCAAATATTTTTTATGACTACTCTTAGAATTTTACTAAATAACCATCTAAACCATAATATATCTAGCTTGGCTGGCATTTCAAAAAACGATATAATTTTTTTTGTAGAAGCTAAAGATCAATACATCAACCCCAAACATCACCAAAAAAAAATCGCTTTTTTGTTGTCTGCAATGCGATGTTTTGCCTACGAATTAGAGCAACAGGCTTGGCAAGTGGTTTATGTTAAGTTAAACGATGCTCATAACAGTGGTAATTTGTGCCTTGAAATAGTTAAAGCCTACCAAAAATTTGAGTGCCACAAGGCAATTGTTGCTATGCCTTCTAATTATCAACTCAAAGAAGATCTAGAAAAACTGCCTATTAACCTTGATATTTTAGAAGACACTAGTTTTTTGGCTAGCAAAAAGTTTTTTCAAGACTGGGAAAAAACCAAAAAACAACCAAGAATGGAGTTTTTTTATCGAGAAATGCGAGTCAAACACCATATTTTAATGCAAAACAACAAACCCGTTGGTGGCAAATGGAACTACGATAAAGAAAATAGAAAATTTCCTAAACACCAAATTAATTTACCCACTCTGCCTAAAATTGCTTTAAACGACATTACCAAAGAAGTTTTAGAACTCACCAAAGAGTATTTTAGCGATCATTTTGGCGATTTATTGCCTTTTGATTTTGCCACCACCAGAAAAGATGCCTTGGTTTTACTGCACGATTTTATCAACCATCGCTTGGCTTTTTTTGGCGATTACCAAGATGCTATGATAAGCGATCAGCCCTATTTATATCATAGTGTGTTAAGCCATTATCTCAATGTTGGCTTACTTAATGCTCGTGAATGCCTAAAATTAGCCGAAGAATTTTTGCATAAAAACCCAAACAGTTTAAATGCGGTTGAAGGATTTATCAGGCAAATATTGGGCTGGCGAGAATATATAAACGGCATTTATTGGCTTAAAATGCCGCAATATGCTAGCCAAAATTTTTTACAAGCCAAAAATAAACTGCCACAATTTTATTGGCACGGCAAAACGAAGCTCAATTGTCTTGCTTCTTGTGTAGGGCAAACCAAAAAATATGCTTATGCTCATCATATTCAGCGGTTGATGGTTTTGGGTAATTTTGCTTTACTTATGGGTGTTAATCCTAAAGAATTAAACGAGTGGTATTTACTTGTTTATGCCGATGCTTGGCAATGGGTCGAAATGCCTAATGTGAGCGGAATGGTGCTATTTGCCGATGGTGGCTATCTTGCAAGCAAGCCTTATATTGCTAGCGGATCTTATATTAACAAAATGTCGAACTATTGCCAAAAATGTAGCTATAATACACAAGAAAAAACTGGCGAAAAAGCTTGCCCTTTTAATTATTTATATTGGAATTTTTTACTCAAACACCAAGATAAATTAAAGCACAATCAAAGATTAAGCATTGTCTATAGCCAACTCAACAAAATGAGTGATTTACAGCAAAAACAAATTATTTCCGATAGCGATAATTTTTTGAAAAATTTATAGTGCCATAAAAAACAGCTTGCATTTTAGGGCTTGTGTTTTTAATATTATTGTTTTTCATAATAGTATTTATAAAATTTAAAACACAAGTTTAAGCCATTTTTATGTCGGTTTTTAAGGTTGAAAAAATAATGCATCACACTGCTTACCAAATTTTTGCCATAATTGCCGATGTGGCAAGTTATCCACAGTTTTTGCCGTGGTGCAAGCAAGCTGGCATTGTGCAAAAGTTTTCGTTGCAACATTTTCATGCCGAACTTGCTGTGTCTTTTCATCATATTTTGCAAAAATATACTTCTAATGTGGTGCTTACTCAGCACAACACTCATCATTTTGTGGTTGAAGCCAATGCTATTAAGGGCCCATTTCAAAAACTGCACAGCAAATGGGAAATAACAGGCCTCGATAATAATTGTTGCAAAGTGAGTTTTTTTCTTGATTTTGCTTTTAATTCGTTTTTACTTAACAAAACTATTGGCTTGGTTTTTTCTTCGGCCAGCCAAAAAATGATCGATGCTTTCGAAAAAAGAGCCACTCAACTTTATTCTCATAAATTGCCATAATGTATATACCATTACGAAACCACACCTCTTATAGCTTGTGTTCTGGAGCGATTAAAATTGATGCTTTGGTTGATTTTGCCAAAACTCAGCAATTGCCAGCAATTGGCATTTGCGATAGTCAAAATTTGTTTGGTGCTTTAGAGTTTTCGCTTGCTTGCAAAAAAGCTGGCATTCAGCCGATTGTAGGCTGTGAATTGCTGGTTGATTTTCATTTGTTAGAAACCAAAAACAACAATCATCTTGATTTTGAAAAATCACTTGCCACCACTCCGCTATTTGCCTTTAACCAACAAGGCTATGAAAACTTAATGAGCTTGGTGAGTTATAGTTTTTTACATCGAAAATCAACTGCCAGCCCATTTGTTGAAGTAGAATTGTTAAAAAAACACAGCGAAGGGCTAATAGCCTTGTCGGGCGGTTTGACTGGGGCGGTGGCAAAATTGTTGCTTAACAACCAAAAACAATTGGCTGTGCAAATTCTTGGCGAATTGTCAACAATGTTTCCTGACAATAATTTTTACCTCGAAATCACTAGGCATCAGCATCAAGACGAACAAAAAATCGAAGCAGAAATAGTGCAATTGGCAATTGATTATAAAATTCCTTTGGTTGCCACCAATAATGCTTTTTTTGCCACCCCCGATATGTACGAAGCTCAAGATATTTTATCTTGCATAGCTTCTGGCAGTGCTTTAGAAGAAGAAGGTAGGGCAAAAAATACTCCTTGGCAATTTTTACGCAATTCGCAAGAATTTTGCCAGCTTTTTGCCGATTTGCCCGAAGCTCTAGAAAACACCATCAATATTGCCAAAAAGTGTCACATAATGCCGATCGAGCGGTCTCCTGCTTTGCCGAGTTTTAGTTTAGATCCAAATTTTAACGAACATCACGAAATTACGGAGCAAGCCAAATTGGGTTTAGCCACAAGATTACAACAAAAATTTGCCGGTTTGCAACATAACGAGCAACAGCAACAAGAAATTACCTTGCAATATCAACAAAGGCTAGAATACGAACTTGGCATTATCAATAAAATGAATTTTGCTGGTTATTTTTTGATTGTCTCTGATTTTATCAAGTGGGCAAAACATCAGCAAATTCCAGTAGGGCCGGGCAGGGGCTCTGGTGCTGGTTGTGTGGTGGCTTGGGCCTTGCAAATTACCGATCTTGATCCCATCAGATTTGGCTTGCTTTTTGAGCGATTTTTAAACCCAGAAAGAGTCTCGATGCCCGATTTTGATATCGATTTTTGCCAATTGCGAAGAGACGAAGTTATTGATTATGTGCAAAAAAAATATGGCTTTGATTATGTGGCACAAATTATTACTTTTGGTAAATTGCAGGCAAGGGCGGTTTTAAAAGATGTGGGGCGAGTTTTGCAAATGCCCTACAGCCAAGTTGACAGAATTTGCAAGCTCATTCCGTTTAATGCCATTGAGGCCGTCACTTTGCAAAAAGCTATTGAAATGGATAAAGACCTACAACAAGCCATCGAAGACGACACCCAAATTGCTAGGTTGGTTGATATTGGCTTAAAGCTAGAAGGGCTAAACCGCCATGCCTCAACTCATGCGGCGGGCATTGTTATTGGCGATAAACCTTTGCAAAAAATTTGCGCCTTGTATCAAGATTTTGATTCTACAATGCCTGCGGTTGGTTATTCTATGAAATATGCCGAGTCTGCGGGCTTGGTAAAGTTTGATTTTTTGGGCCTAAAAACTCTCACTGTGATTGCTGAAACCGTAAAATTAGTTGCCCAAACTCGCAAAATTAACATCGACATCAACACCATTTCGCTTACCGACAAAATCACTTTTGATATGCTGGCAATTGGCGATTCTATTGGGGTTTTTCAAATTGAATCTTCGGGTATGCGATCGGTTCTTAAACAAATGAAGGCCGATAAATTTGAAGACATCATCGCTCTTATTTCGCTTTATCGCCCAGGCCCTATCGATAATATTCCAACTTATATCAGAAGAAAACATAAAGAAGAAAAAATAGAATATCCGCACCCGCTGTTGCAAGAAGTGTTGCAAGAAACTTATGGGGTGATAGTTTATCAAGAGCAAGTGATGGAAATTGCTAAAATTTTGGCAGGCTACAGCCTTGGTTCTGCCGACCTGCTAAGAAGGGCGATGGGCAAAAAAATCAAAGAAGAAATGGATAAACAAAGAGAAATTTTTGTGGCAGGAGCCAGCAAAAACAATATCAATTCTCAGCAAGCTTCGGAAATTTTTGATTTAGTCGATAAATTTGCGGGCTATGGTTTTAACAAATCTCATGCCGCGGCCTATGCTTTAATTTCTTATCAAACCGCCTATTTAAAGGCAAATTTTTTGCCCGAATTTTTAACCGCCTCTATCAATTTAGAGCTCGACAACACCGATAAAATCAATGTTTATCTGCAAGTTGCCAAAAGCCACAATATTGCAGTTTTACCTCCTAGTGTTAATCACTCGCAAGCTCATTTTAGCATTGAGTGTATTTGATATATTTTTCATTGCTTGTTTTATATTTTCCAAACAAAAAGTTTTAGTTATTTTGTTTCAAAAAGATATTTAAATGTTAAAAAAAACCATAAGATAAAATTTTATAAGATTTTGTTTTAGTTAAGAGTAATCTGTATTTATCGGAAAAATATTCTGTAATAAAATTAAATAATATAAAATATGAAAGCAGATTCAAGTATTCGTAAATTAAACCTAGAAAAAGCTATGAGATTGGCTGAATCATCTGCTGATCTTTTGGAATCTTTACAATCAATAAAAACACTTGATTTGTCTCAATGGGATGACATAACTGATGAAGAAATAACAGAACTAGTAACAAAATGTCCAAACTTACAAGAACTTAATTTGTCTGGATGTGTAAAAATAAACGAAGAAGCAATAAATACACTACTAACAGAACAACACTCAAAATTGATATCACTTAATCTATCTCATTGTCATATAAGCGATAAAACAATAGAAATACTAGCAGAGCAACACTCAGATTTGCAAGCAATTGATTTGGCTGGATGCGAGAATATAACTGATGAATCAATAATTATGTTAGCAAAAAAATTTCCAAATTTACAAGAACTTAATTTGTCTGGATGTCACAGTATAACTGATGAAGCAATAAGGGAATTGGCAGAAAACTGCCGAAAATTAAAAGTACTTAATTTATCTGGATGTTATTATATAACCCGTTTCGTAACGGAAATAATGCCAACACAACTTTCAGAATTGATATCAATTGATCTATCTTATTGTAATATAAATAATATAACAATAACAGAGTTAGCAAAAAATTGCCCCAAACTACAAACACTTAATTTGTCTGGATGCGAAAATATAAATGATGAATCAATAATTATGTTAGCAGAAAAATGTCCCAAACTACAAAAACTTAATTTGTCTGGATGTCACAATATAACCAATGAAGCAATAAGAGAATTGGCAGAAAAACACCCCAAACTACAATTATTTAGCAAACCATTCAATAAACAAGAAATTGAAGAGTTAAGAGCAAAAATGCAACAAACACAGCCTAGTCCAAATCCTGCATCATCATCAGCAGCATCAGCAGTAGAATCTCGATTACAAAGGTAAATATTATCGATTGCTTTACTAAAAATAAAATAATTTTAACAAAAAAAGATGTTGCATCAAAAAAATAACCTAGTAAAATAGTAGGGTATTTTTTTATGTAATTTTTTTTTGTTTTATGATTTTAACCACCAAAGCTCGTTATGCAGTAATGGCGGTGCTTGAAATATGGCACGGTCATCAGCAAAATAATAAAGTTATCAATTTAAGCCAAATCGCTCTTGCTCAAAATATTTCGCTTTCTTATCTTGAGCAAATTTTTTCGGCTCTCAAAAAGTCGGGCATCGTTTCTGCTTTAAAAGGCCCTGGTGGTGGCTATATTTTGGCAAAAAGCCCGCAAGAAATAACCATTGCCAACATTGTAAAAGCTATTGGTGAGCCCATTAAAATGACTCGTTGTCAAACCACCAATTCTGGCTGTTTGCAAAATAAAAGCAAGTGCAAAACCCATCATCTATGGCACGGTCTTGAAAAACAAATCTACTCTTATCTAGATTCTATAACCATACAAAGTCTATGATTACTCAGTCTATTTATTTCGATCACAATGCCACAACTTTACTAAGCCCAGAAGCTTTGTTGGCGATGAGCCAGGTTTATCAATTTCCCTACAACACTTCTGCGGTGCATCAGCTTGGCAATCAAGCCAACAAATTGGTAAATGAGGCGAGAAAAAATCTGCAAAACTTGTTGAATGCTCACAACTACGAAGTTATTTTTACTTCTGGTTCAACCGAGGCTACCAACACAGTGTTTAATGGCATTAAAGATGTGAGTGATATTTTATTTTCAACCATCGAGCATTCTTCGGTTTTTAATTGTCGCCCCAAAAATAAAAATATCATCGAAATTGCTAGCAATCAACAAGGCATCATCAATATTTCTGATTTACAAGAAAAACTGCCAAAGCATAGCAATTTTTTGGTTTCGGCAATGCTTGCCAACAACGAAACTGGCTCAATTCAACCTGTGGCCGAAATTGCCAAAATCGTGCATCAAAAATCGGGGCTAATCCATTGCGACATCGTGCAGGCGGTTGGCAAAATAAAGGTTGATCTCGAAGAATTAAATGTTGATTTTGCTTCGGTTTCGGCACACAAGTTTGGCGGTCCGCAAGGTGTTGGGGCTTTGCTGGTAAGAAAAGGGCTTGATATTGAGCCTTTGATTTTAGGTAGCAAGCAAGAAAAGGGCAAAAGGGCGGGCAGTTTAAATGTGGCAGGAATTGTTGGTTTTTCTGTTGCTTGCCAGCAAGCCCAAGAAAATTTAGTTGAGTTTGCCAAAATTAGTGGCTTGATTGACAAATTGCAACAAGGTTTAAAAACTATTTGCGGTGATGATTTGCAAATTTTTAGCCAAGAAGTGCCGAGAATACCCAATACTTTATTTTTTTCGGTTGCCAAACAAAACTCGCAAATTGCCCTAATTCATTGTGATTTACACAACATTTGTTTAAGTGCCGGTTCTGCCTGTTCTTCGGGCTCAATTAATCAATCACGAATTTTAAAAGCCCTCGCAACAGACGAAAAATTTTGGCAAGGTGGTTTGCGAATTAGCCTTGGTTTAAGCAATACTAAAGAAGAAATTGATTATTTTTTAAATGTTTATCAACAATTTTATAAATTACAGCAAAAATTATGTCAATAAAATTACCAGTCTACCTCGATTATCAAGCCACCACACCAATTGATCCTCGGGTTATCGAAATTATGCTTCATACTATGCAAAACGATTTTGGCAATCCTCATTCGCGTAGCCATTTTTATGGTTGGAGAGCTGAAGAATTGGTTGAAATAGCCAGAAAGCAAGTGGCAGATCTTATTAATGCTAACGAAAAAGAAATTTTTTTCACTTCTGGAGCCACCGAATCAAACAACATTGCCCTAAAAGGAGTGGCGAATTTTTATAAAAGCAACCAAAAAAATCACATTATCACTGTTGCCACCGAGCACAAATGTGTCATCAATTCTTGTCGAGATTTAGAGCAAGAAGGTTTTTCGGTCACTTTTTTACCTGTGCAAAAAAATGGTTTAATCGATCTAGAACAGCTAAAATCGGCAATTACCCCGCAAACTTGTTTGGTTTCGGTCATGGCAATCAACAACGAAATTGGGGTGATTCAGCCTTTGGCAGAAATTGGCAAAATTTGCCGTCAACATCAAGTTTTTTTCCACACCGATTGTGCCCAAGCTTTTGGCAAAATACCTCTTGATGTTGAGGCCATGAACATCGATTTAATGAGTATTTCTGGTCATAAAATTTATGGTCCAAAAGGTATTGGGGCAATTTTTATCAGAAGAAAACCAAGGGTAAGAATCAAGCCGTTATTTAGTGGCGGTGGGCAAGAAAGAGGCATTCGATCAGGAACGGTGCCAACTGCTTTGGCGGTGGGTTTAGGCAAGGCCGCAGAAATTGCCAAGCAAGAAATGCAGCAAGATTATCAAAAAATCAGCAAATTAAGCCAAAAATTTGCTTCTGCCATCAGTAATCTTACCTATGTTTATTTAAACGGCGATAGTCAAAATCGCTATGCTGGTAACTTAAACTTTTCGTTTGCTGGCATCGAGGGCGAATCGATGATTATGGCAATCAAAGATTTGGCGGTTTCTTCGGGTTCTGCCTGCACCTCGGCTTCTCTTGAGCCTTCTTATGTGTTGTATGCTTTAGGGGTTGGTGCCGATTTGGCCCACACTTCTATTCGCTTTGGCTTGGGTAGATTTACCACCGAAGAAGAAATAGATTTTGCGATCAATCTTATTACTAGCAAGGTGCAAAAACTGCGAAATATGAGCCCGCTTTGGGATATGATTCAAAAAGGTATCGATCTTAATTCGATTCAATGGCATTCTCATTAACTTATTTTTACAAACTTATGTCTTATTCACAAAAACTTTTAGATCACTACGAAAATCCAAGAAATGTTGGCTCACTTAACGACCAAGCAAAAAATGTGGGAACTGGCTTGGTTGGTGCCCCTGCTTGTGGTGATGTGATGCAACTGCAAATTGAGGTTGACCAACAATCTGGCAAAATTATCGATGCCAAATTTAAAACTTTTGGTTGTGGTTCTGCCATTGCTTCGAGTTCTTTGGCAACCGAATGGCTAATTGGCAAAGAAATTGAAAATGCCGGTCAAATTACCAACAAAGAAATCGCCGCCGAATTGTCGCTTCCGCCGGTGAAAATTCACTGTTCGCTTTTGGCAGAAGAAGCAATTCAAGCAGCCATCGCCGACTACACAAAAAAAAATGCTAAACCAACAACAGAATAATCGCTCATTATGTCGCTACCTTCTCATCCTGTGGTAAATTATCTTGCAATTAGCCATGAAGCTGCCAAGCAAATTATGTTGTTGTTGCAAAATAGGTCAGAAAGTTGTCAGGGCATCAGAGTGGCGGTTCGAACTAGGGGCTGTTCGGGTTTGAGTTATACCATCGAATATGCGGTTGCCGAAAAAAACATCAGCAAATTTGATGATGTTGTTGCCTACAATCAAAACGATATGCAGTTTTGTTTGTATATCGACCCCAAAGCTTCGATGTTTTTAATTGGCAGTGAAATGATTTTCAAACAAGACGATCTTTCTTCGGGCTTTGATTTTGTCAATCCCAACGAAAAAGGCAGATGCGGTTGCGGTGAAAGTTTCAAAGTATAAATTCTATGAATTATTTTAGCATTTTACAAATTCCTCTGCATCCTTGCCCCGATCAAAACTTGGTGCAACAGCAATATTTGCAACTGCAACAGCAATTTCACCCCGATTTGCAAAATGAGGTCGATGCCGATTTTTCGGCAAATCTTAATGTTGCCTACCAAACTTTACACAATCCTTTTTTAGCCTCTTGTTATTGGCTAAAACTGCACGGCATCGATATTTTTAGCGAGTCTTGCCAAGTTAAGCCAACAACAGCAATTTTACAAGAAATTTTTACCCTACAAAACAGCATAAATACTAGCCAAAAATCTATTATCAAGCAAGATTTACAACAAAAAATCAAACTCGCTCTTGAAAATATTTTGCCACTTTATGAAAATTATCTTCACAATCAAAACAATGCACTTGTTGATTTTGCTTTGCACTTAATTAAAATTCAATATTATCAAAAAACCCTCAACAACCTGCATCAATTATGAGTTTAATTCAAATAAACGAGCCAGTGCCAATAAAAAATCACCAGCCAGCAGAAGAAATTGTTGTTGGCATCGATCTTGGCACCACCAATTCATTAATTTCTGCGGTAATTAACGATCAACTGCAAATCATTGCCAACAGCAATCAACAAAGCATCATTCCTTCTGTTGTGCATTTTGATAGCGAGGGCAATTTGCTTGGGGTTGGCAACGAAATTCAGCAAGCTTCTTACTCGATTTCTTCTAGCAAAAGATTAATGGGAAAAGGTAAAAGCGATTTGGCCGGCATTAATTTTGCTCATTCGCACCTGATTTGCCACCAAACCAGCGACCAAAATTCGCTTTATCTTAACATTGCTGGCAAAAAAATCTCGATCATCGAAATTGCTTCTTACATTTTGCTTTATCTTAAACAAATGGCCGAAGAGCAACTAAAAACCACCATCAGCAAGGCGGTTATTACTGTGCCTGCTTATTTTGATGAGGCCGCCAAATTGGCAACCAAGCAAGCTGCTCAATTGGCGGGCTTGCAAGTAATTCGGCTATTAAACGAGCCAACTTCGGCTGCCTTTGCCTATGGCTTGTGGCAACAAAACGATAGCCAAAACGATAGCAAGCTTTATGCTATCTACGATTTGGGCGGTGGCACTTTTGATGTGTCGATTCTTAAAAAACAACAGCAGGTTTTTCAGGTTTTGGGAGTTTCGGGCAACAACAATTTAGGCGGAGACGATATCGATCATCTGCTCTTTCAACAAGGTTTTGCCGAAAATTTAGTTGTGGCAAAGCAAATTAAAGAGCAACTCACTTTTGTTGATAATTTTCACAATGTAAGTAAACAGCAATTTAACCAGTTGATTAGCGATTTTACTCAACAAACCATCGATATTTTTAACAATTTAATGCTCGAGTTAAACCTCGATTTTTGGCAACTTGATGCTTTAATTTTAGTTGGTGGCTCAACCTATATTCCGCTTATCAAAGAGCAACTAGCCAAATTAGTGCCAGCAGAAAAAATTTTACAAACCCTCAATCCAGAGCAGGTGGTGGCGGTTGGGGCGGGCTTGCAAGCTCATAATTTAACCAGCAGTAAAAATAATTTGTTGCTCGATGTTAACCCGCTGTCGCTTGGTGTGGAAATTATGGGGGGTATTGTTGATAAAATTATACCAAAAAATTCGCCGATTCCAGCAACTAAAACCAAAGATTTTACCACTTATGCCAACAAGCAAACCGCCATCAAACTTCATATCGTGCAAGGCGAAAGAGAGTTTGCCTGCGATTGTCGCTCTCTTGCCTATTTTGAAATTAAAAATCTCCCGCCATTGCCAGCAGGAGCGGTGAGGTTGCAACTTACTTTTGCACTTGATGCCGATGGCTTGCTTACGGTGAAGGCCTACGAAAAAATTACTAAACAATTTTTGGAAGTGGCGGTCAATGCTTCTTTTGCCCTAAATGAAGCAGAAATCAAAAATATTTTGTTGCAATCTTGGCAATTTGCCAAAGAAGATATTGCGAATCGCCTGTTGGTTGAAACCGTTATTTCTGCCAAAAAAGATCTCGAAATTATCTATGCCGACTTGCAAAACAGCCAATTTGATCTTGCAAGTCACATTAAAGAAAGCATCAAACAACAAGCCAACGAACTGGCTGTTTTGTTGCAACAACCTCAGCCAAATAGACAACTAATTATCGATAGTCAAGAAAAACTCAGCAAAATCAGCGAGCCACTCATTTTGGCAAAAATGAGCTATAGTCTAAAACATAAATTGCAAGATACAAAAGTGTGATACCGTTTTTATAAATATTTATTCAAAAAAAGAATTGAAAATTTGTTTGACAATCGCAAGAAATGCAAGTAAATTTGAGATGTAATGCCATTTCCACTAATTAAAACCACGATTCGATCTAAATTCCCCGTCCCGTGGAAGAGAAATTTAGATCGAATTCGTTGCAAAATTCCCCTTTTTTAGAAGGGGTGGCGACCGAAGGTCGACGGGGTAGTGTCGGGAGACGATCGCCGATGTTTTTTAGGTAATCTTGCCGTGTATTGCCGACACTACCCCGGCACTTCGTGCCACCCCTTCTACAGAAGGGGAATTTAGATCGAATCGTGGTTTTAATTAGTGAAAATGGTATAACAGTTTCGCCAATAAGCATTTCATAAAAATGAAGAAAGAGCAAAAAATTATTATTATTTCTGGGCCAACCGCTTCTGGAAAATCTGGTTTGGCGGTGCAATGGGCAAAGCAATATGGCGGGGCGGTGATTAATGCCGATGCTTTGCAAATTTATGATAGCTTGCCTATTTTGTCGGCACAACCAAGTTTGGCAGAAAAAAACGATGTTTTGCACTATTTATATGGCGAACTAAATCATCAACAGCAATGTTCTGTGGCAACTTGGCTAGAATTGGTGAAAGAAAGCATTTTATCTTGTTTTTCGCAAAATTTGTTGCCAATAGTGGTGGGCGGAACAGGTATGTATTTGTCTGCACTGCTAGATGGCCTTAATTTTATTCCTGAAATTGAGCAAAAATTTATACAACAAGCAGAAGATTTATATTTACAATTAGAAAAAGAAAAATTTATTCAGCAATTTGTTGGTGATAACAGCAATATTATCGATAAACAAAAACTGATTCGCTATGCCTCGGTTTATTTGCAAACCAATCAAAAAATGGATTTTTGGCACAGTCAACCCAAAATTAAAGCATTTCCGCAGGCAGAATTTTTGCATTACACCATCAAATTATCCAGAGAACAGCTTTATGAAAATTGCAATTTGCGATTTAGAAAAATGATTGAGCAAGGTGCTATTTTGGAAGTTGAAAAAGCATTGCCAAACATTATGGATAGCAATTCTAGTGTCAAAAAAACTATTGGTTTTGCCGAAATTTCGCAATATTTGCAAGGCGAAATTAGTTTAGAATCTGCTTGTAATTTGGCTAGTCAAAAAACTCGCAATTATGCTAAAAGACAACTCACCTGGATCAACAATCGCTTTTCTACTGCTGTGGTAATTTAAATGGATTATACCATTTCTACTAATTAAAACCGCACTTCGATCTGAATTCCCTGCGCTAACGAAGGGGTGCAAGCGATAGCGGGCGGGGTAGTGTCAGCAACCAGTGCTCGGATATTCCCCTTCTTGCAGAGAGAGTGTTAAATGTGTGGACTTTTTATTTATATCAATTAAAATTTCCCCAAATATTAATCAATATAATAGAAGGTTAAAATGTCTGTAAAATGTAAATCTTGTAATTCTACTTCTTTGAT
>Ga0214921_10008482_pt1 | contig 13311 bp, 9 predicted proteins | sample LL1505_MetaG_FD_177992 | JGI IMG/M metagenome (GOLD analysis project Ga0214921, IMG submission 177992) | Freshwater microbial communities from Lake Lanier, Atlanta, Georgia, United States - LL-1505 | ecosystem: Environmental > Aquatic > Freshwater > Lake | place: USA: Georgia | collected 2015-05-28 | reverse complement strand
GCCTTGGCGTCTTGCAGCAGCTCGGGTTCAAAATAATTGTTAAAGCTATCGGCCCAGAGCACCACAAGCGGCGCAGTTTTCAGTCCCTGAGCGCTTTGCTGGGAGAGATGCTGAGCGCTTTGCTGGGCTTGACGCTGAGCGCTTTGCTGGGCTTGATGATTCGTCTGTTGCGTTGCAGGCGATTGTGGCGATCGCTCACCCGGCTTGTGTGACTTAAGCCTGTGAAAAGGCCGGGCTGCCCAATGCGGCAGGCTCCGGCCCCTGGCTGCAATCCCTGTGAAGCCTTGCAACAGCAACCGAAGCAGCGATTGATTCGAAGCCCAGTTAGCGAGGCCCGGAACATAACTGACATAAGGAGCCCAGCGCGGAAGGCTTGCAATCATCCAGTCTTTGAGGTCTGGTCTGGCAAGCTGCCGGCGCTGGGCCAACACCTCAATTTTCATCTTTGCCATGTCAATCCCGGTTGGGCACTCACGGCGGCAAGCTTTGCAACTGACGCAAAGCGTCAGAGCCTCAGCCACCGAGGGATCGTGCAAGCCTGCAGGGCCGAGTTGACCGCTTGCGGCAAGTCGCAAGGTGTTGGCTCTACCGCGCACGCTGTGCTGTTCGTCGCGGGTGACACGAAAGCTCGGACACATCACTGCGGCGTCAAATTTGCGGCAATGTCCGTTGTTATTACACATCTCAAGGGCTTTGCCAAAGCCCTGAGCAGGATCGCCACCTGTGCCCGGCGCGGTCAGCGCCTCGGTGAGCGGATCGTTTTGCACGTCCCAGGCCGACCAGTCCAGCGCCGTTTTCATGGGCTGCATCGCATAACCGGGTCGATAGCGGAAAAGCTCACGTTGATCCATCGGCGTGCAGCGCACGATCTTGCCGGGGTTCATCAAAGCCTGCGGATCAAAAGCGTCCTTGACCTGCTCAAAGGCTTTGTTGAGTCGATCCCCGTACTGCCAGCGCACCCACTCGCTGCGCACCAGCCCATCGCCGTGCTCACCCGAAAAAGCGCCCTTGTATCGCCGAACCAGGGCACTGGCCTCCTCGGCAATCGAGCGCATCGCCAGCGCGCCCTCGCGCCGCATGTCGAGAATCGGGCGCACGTGCAGGGTTCCGACCGAAGCGTGGGCATACCAGGTACCGCGTGTGCCGTGGCGGGCAAAAACCTCGGTGAGCGCGCTCGTGTATTCGGCAAGATGCTCAAGCGGCACAGCGCAATCTTCGATAAAGCTCACCGGTTTTCCATCACCGCGCAAGCTCATCATGATGTTGAGTCCCGCTTTACGAACCTCCCAGAGCGCCTTTTGCGAGACTTCCTCAGGCATGCTGACCACACTACCGGCCTGCCCCAGATCACCCATCAGCGCCACCAGATCGTCGAGCTGATTTCGCAGACCTGCCTGCTCATGCCCGCTGAATTCCACAAGCAAAATCGCCTCTGGCGTTGCTTTGCTCGGGTCGATCAGCGCGCTTTCCATGACTTTGCGAAAAGACGGATTCTTGCGAGCAAGGTCAATCATCGTCCGGTCAACCAGTTCAACGGCCGACGGTTTGAGCTTGACGATGTGTTGTGCTGCATTCATGGCTGCAGAAAAGCGCTCGAAATTGACAACACCAAGCACCTTGTGTTTGGGCAGGGGCGCGAGGCGCAAACGCAGCTTGCGGAACAGACCTAAGGTCCCTTCAGAGCCAACCAGCAAATGCGCCAAATTGACGGATCCGTCCGCGGTGTAGGGACGCTCCGATTGCGGATGAAAAACATCGAGGTTGTAACCGCCGACCCGACGCAGGAGCTTGGGGAACTGTTGCGCGATGTCATCGCGATGCGCCTGCCCGATTTCAAAAAGTCGCGATACCAGCGCCCCGCCCCGAGCGGTTTTCATACGTTCGCCACCGCGCACACCAAAAGGGCCAAACCATTCCACCGTGCCATCGGCAAGCAAGACTTCGATCGCTTCGGTGTTGTGCACCATGTTGCCGTAGGCAAGCGATCGCGAGCCGCAGGCGTTGTTTCCAGCCATCCCGCCAAGCGTCGCTTGAGCTGAAGTCGACACATCAACCGGGAACCACAGCCCCCTGTCTCTGAGCCGGGCATTGAGATGATCGAGCACCATGCCAGGCTCGACCTCCACGCTTTGATTGTCAGGGTCAAAGTTCAGCATGCGGTTTAGGTGTTTGCTGGTGTCGATCACAAGCGCAGCGCCAACCGTCTGACCGCATTGGCTGCTGCCAGCCCCACGAGGCAACACCGGCACTGACAGTTCCCGACACAACTCCAGCGCTGCCTCCACGTCGGTGATGTCTTCGGGCACCAAAACTGCCACCGGGTCGATCTGATAAATCGAGGCGTCAGTCGCGTAACGACCCCGCGATGCTGCATCGCTCAAGACAGCACCCCGAACCCGACGCTTTAAGCGCTGCGCCAGATGATGACGCGATGTCAAACCACCCGATGCGTCGACGAGGGGGCGGACTAGCGGCAGGGAAGCCAATCGCGGGCCTTAACTTGGTTCACAATCACGAAATTGTAGCTTCGTCATGGACAATAACCTATGAAACTCGCAAACGGTCTCGCGCTCAACGGGCATCCGAGCGGCAGGCACTTTCTTCAGATTCCGGGGCCAACCAATGTGCCCGACCGGATTTTGAGAGCCATGGATTACCCCACGATCGACCATAGAGGCCCGGAGTTTCAGGCGCTGGGCAAGTCGGTGCTTGACGGAATTCGAAGCGTTTTCCAAACGGTCCAACCGGTCATCATTTATCCGGCCTCGGGCACCGGGGCCTGGGAAGCAGCGCTTGTGAACTGCCTGAGTCCGGGTGACAGCGTGTTGATGTGCGAGACCGGACATTTCGCAAGTCTTTGGAAACGTCTGGCTGAACGTCTGCAATTACAGGTGCACTTCATCCCTGGCGACTGGCGCCATGGCGCTGATCCGCTGGCACTCGAGGAACAACTGACTGAAGATAAAGAGCACGCGATCAAAGCGGTCTGTGTGGTTCACAACGAAACCTCCACCGGGGTGACCTCGCAGGTGCCAGCGATTCGCAAAGCGATCGATCAGGCTGCCCACCCTGCCCTTTTGATGGTCGACACCATTTCGTCCTTGGGCTCGGTGGACTACCGGCATGACGACTGGGGGGTGGATGTGACGGTTGCCGGCTCGCAAAAAGGCCTGATGCTTCCGCCTGGTCTATCGTTTAATGCGATCAGCGAGAAAGCGCTGAAAGCCAGTGAATCGGCCAGGCTGCCACGCGCTTATTGGGACTGGCAAGAGATGCTCGGGCCAAACGCGCGGGGGTTTTTTCCCTACACGCCGGCAAGCAATTTGCTCTACGGTTTGCATGAGGCTATTGCGATGTTGCAGGAAGAAGGCCTGACGCAGGTCTTTGCCCGCCATCAGCGTCATGCGGCAGCAACACGCGCTGCGGTCAAAGCCTGGGGACTTGAGGTTCTTGCAAAAAACCCGCTCGAATACAGCCCGGCACTAACCGCAGTCCTGATGCCTGAGGGCCAAGACGCCGACGCCTTGCGAAAAGCCGCCCTTGAACGCTTTAATCTGTCGCTCGGGCAAGGCCTTGGCAAGCTAAGCGGCAAAGTCTTTCGCATCGGCCATTTAGGTGACTTCAACGACTTGATGCTGATGGCCACCCTGAGCGGCGTTGAAATGGCCTTAGCCGTGGCGGGCGTGCCGCACCATTGCGCTGGTGTGCGCGCTGCAATGGACCACTTGCAGCAAAACAGCCTCTCAGCCCATAGCTAGCGAGCTTCCGTGCAGTCCCGGCTTGCAGCGCTTGCTGATCGCAATCAGCATGTAGCGCCCTTTCAAACGATGGAGCTTGTCAAGCAGGCGCAAGCGCTTGAAATGCAGGGACGCTCAGTCATCCACATGAGCATCGGGGAGCCCGACTTTACCGCCCCCGAGCCGGTTGTGCGGGCTATGCAGCAGGCACTCAAGGCCGGTCGATCGCAGTACACCGCAGCGCTGGGCCTGCATGGGCTTCGCGAGGCCGTCGCTGCGCACTACGCTTTGACTGAGGGCTTGGACGTCGACCCGGATTGCATCATCATCACAGCGGGCGCATCAGCTGCGCTCACCCTTGCTTGCCTTGCTCTGGTCAATCCGGGCGACGAAGTGCTGCTGACCGATCCGAGTTATCCCTGTAACCGTCACTTTGTGGCGGCTGCGGGCGGCGTTCCCCAAACGGTGTCGGTTGACGCCACAAGCCGGTTTCAACTCAATGCCGGTCTGATCGCAAGCCACTGGTCCACCGCAACCCGCGGCGTGCTGCTTGCATCACCGGCCAATCCGACCGGTACCTCGATGCGCTGGAGCGATGTGTGCGAAAGCATCACGGCTGTACAAAGCCGCGGTGGCTTTGTGATCATGGACGAAATCTATCAAGGACTTCGCTACGGTGATGCGTCTGCCGGCATTCCTGCGACGCCCCACTCGGCACTTCATGCCAGCGGCGATCTTGTGATTTGCAACAGCTTTTCCAAGACTTTTCATATGACCGGCTGGCGGCTCGGTTGGCTCGTCGTGCCTCGGCCCTGGGTGCCAGCCTTTGAAAAGCTTCAGCAAAATCTTTTTATCTGCGCCTCAGCGCTGGCGCAGCAGGCAGCGCTAGGCTGCTTCACCGAGGAAAGTCAGGCGATCATTGCCGAGCGCAAAGCGCAGTTTCAAGCGCGGCGCGACTGTATCGTCCCGGGGCTACGGCGAATCGGCTTTGACATACCCCTCATACCGGATGGCGCCTTTTATGTATGGGCCAACATCAAGGCCTTCGGTATGGAAAGCAGCCTCTTCACCCGCCGCATGCTCCAGGAAACTGGGGTATCGATCGTGCCTGGTGCGGATTTTGGTCGCACGCAGGCGCAGGACTGGGTGCGATTTTCTTACGCCAGGCCCTTAGCGGTCATTGAAGAGGCTCTGGACCGCATCCAATCCTGGCTCGCCTAGCGCGAGGCCGCTTTGGCGACCTCTTCAAGTTGGCTGCGCGCAAGCAGCACTTTTTGACCGTAACCGCGGTCACTGGGCAAATTTGCAGCGCCCACATAGGTCTTTAGCGCCTGTTCAAGCGTTGCATCGCGACTCAGGTACTCCTTAAGAATTCCAACACCGACGCGCAAATTCGTCACCGGGTCAAAGACCGCAGCCACACCGCCCAGGTGTTCGAATCTGGCCGCGTGAACGCGGGTGAGGATTTGCATCAGGCCTTGCGCTCCGCGCGGGCTTTGTGCAAGCGGATCAAACTGGGACTCCACGGCGACCATGGCAAGAATCAGCAGGGGATCAACGCGCTGCTCGTTGGCAATGGCGTAACTCGCGCTGACAATGTCATGCACAACATCGCTCGCCGCCCGGTAGCGATCAACGATAAAGTCTGCGAGCCTTCGCTGCTCGGCGCTAAGCGCCTGTTTGCCTCTTTCCTGTCCAGCGGCGATCACGCCGACCTGCGGGGTTTCATCCCGCTTTTCAGCAAGCTGCAAGGCATCAGCCTCGAGCCTGCTGACGCTTTGCGAAAGCTGCATAAGCTGATCGGTCCTAGCCGCAAACTGCGCTTGGAACCACGGCGACTGCGACAAGCCATGTCGACAGGCGAAGGCAAGCAGCAAACAGAACAAAGCCGCTTGGAGGCGATTTCCCTGTGCGAGTCGGATCGGTGAGTTGAAAACAGTCTCCACGGTCTTTGAGGCGCAGGCTTTGATCTCCACGGCCGCAATCAACCCCGGGCGTCTGAGTTCCTCAATAATCCCTGAGGGGCCGAGTCGCAAGCGGTTGGCAGCCTCGCTTGCATTAAGATCAACTCGCCGGTGTTTTGTGTGTGTGCTGGATAAAGGTGTCATTGGTGCGCCGCAGCATAACTGATTTCATCTGCCTTGCAAGCGAAACATCGCTTGTGTTCGCAGATCGTGATGGTTACAAGCACGGCGCAGTCTAAGCCCTCAACGGTTAACCAAGCGTGACGAACGGACATTACCGGCCGATAAGAATCGACAAACAGTAAAACGCATGTTTAACAAAACACTCAAATACAGCGACTTACGAGATTTCATTACCAAGCTTGATGAACTTGGCGAGTTGCGGCGCATCAAAACTGAGGTGGCAAGCGAACTCGAAATGACCGCGCTGGCCGATACCTGTCTGCAGCGTGGGGGTCCTGCATTACTGATTGAAAAACCCACGCTTGCCGGCGTCGTGAGTCAGCACCCGGCCTTGGTGAACCTCTTTGGCACCACAAGGCGCGTGGCCTTGGGCATGGGTGCGGATGATCCAGCCGCCTTGCGCGACATCGGTCGTGTGTTGTCCTTGCTCAAAGAGCCTGAGGCACCCCGTGGTCTGAAGGACGCCTGGGACAAGATTCCCATGCTCAAGCAGGTCTGGAGCATGACGCCAAAGCTCGTGAGCAAGGCAGCCTGCCAAACCCATAGGCTTGAGGGCAAAGAAGTCGACCTGATGCGTTTTCCAGTCCAGCACTGCTGGCCAGGCGATGCAGGACCGCTCATCACCTGGGGGCTTGTGGTCACCCGGGGACCCGGCAAAAAACGGCAAAACCTCGGCATTTACCGTCAGCAAGTCATCGCAGCCAACAAAACCATCATGCGCTGGCTTGCCCATCGCGGGGGTGCACTCGATTTTCGCGAACATGCCCGCAGGCATCCGGGCGTTCCCTTTCCGCTTGCGACCGTGCTGGGTTGTGACCCCGCCAGTATTTTAGGTGCAGTGACCCCTGTCCCCGACAGCCTGTCCGAGTATCAGTTTGCAGGCTTGTTGCGGGGGTCGCGTACCGAGTTGACGCAGTGCATCGGTTTGGACTTGCAGGTGCCGGCTCAAGCTGAAATCGTGCTCGAAGGCCATTTACAACCTGACCCGGACGCTAGCAAAACGCAGGCGCATGCCCATCGGCTCGGTTTCTCCGGTGCACTACCTCAGGCCGCCCATACAGGCTGGGAAATGGCACCCGAGGGCCCGTTTGGCGACCACACCGGCTACTACAACGAAAAAGATTGGTTTCCGGTGTTTACGGTCGATCGCATCACCCTGCGCGATCAGGCGATTTACCACAGCACTTACACCGGAAAACCCCCGGATGAGCCGGCGATTCTGGGACTTGCGCTCAACGAAGTCTTTGTACCGATCCTGCAAAGGCAGTTTCCCGAGATTGTGGACTTTTACCTCCCGGCTGAGGGCTGCTCGTATCGAATGGCGATTGTCTCGATCCGAAAGCAATACCCTGGACACGCCAAGCGGGTGATGTTTGGACTCTGGAGCTTTTTGCGGCAGTTTATGTACACCAAGTTCATTGTTGTGCTGGACGACGACGTAGATATCCGGAAATGGACCGAAGTGATCTGGGCGATCACCACCCGGATGGACCCCAGCCGGGACACCCTCCTGGTTGATCACACGCCAATCGACTATCTCGATTTCGCATCGCCGGTCTCGGGACTAGGTTCGAAGATGGGGCTAGACGCCACCAACAAATGGACCGGAGAGACGCAGCGCGCATGGGGGCAGCCCATCGCCATGGATGCTACCGTCAGCCAAAACATGGAGCGTTTGCTCGCCTCGCTCGGAATCTGAACCTCGGGAAGCTTCGTGGTCTAGCCGGTGGCAACGATCACCCGTAATAAATTATCGACCGCCGGCCTTGCGGCGCCCGCTTTGGGATGGTTAATCATCAAAGTAAAGCTGTAGCGCTGACCGCTGCGCGCTTCGATATAGCCCGCAAGCGCCCGAACCTGATTGAGCGTGCCGGTTTTGAGCCAGAGCTGTCCACGCAGTCCGGGCTCATTCAAACGAGCCTTCATGGTGCCGTCGATACCGGCAAGCGGAAGGCTATCCTGATACATCGACGCGATCGGCAGTCGCTGCACCAGCTGAAGTATTTGGTTGAGGTCGCGCGGGCTGATCCGCTCGTGCCGGGACAATCCTGAGCCGTTTTCGATCAGCAGCGAAGGCAGCGTGATCCTCTGATTGTGAAGCCAGTGGCGAAGCTGCTCCCAGGATGCCTGAACGCTTGCAGGCGCTGAGCCATGCGCAGAAAGCTGCAGCCACAAATGCCTGGCGAGCAAATTGTTGCTCAATTTGTTCACATCCATCACAACCTCCTGCAAGGAGCTTGTTGAGGTCCATCGCAACAGTTCAAAAGGTGCAGCTGCGGCCGCGCCGTCTGCGCGACGTGCATGCCCCTGCCAGCGCCCGCCTTGTTCAAGCCAGGCTGCGCGAAACAAGCGCTCGGCAAACTCCACAGGCTCTGGATAAGCGATATAGCGCTCACCCCTGCCGCAAGACAGCGGCCATTGCCCCTCGAGCACCAGCTTTCGCGCAGGCGCACCGACGCCCGCAAACTCAGGTTCAAAGTGAAACGAAAACGCAGCATCTTTGCAGGCTGCATTGGGTTTTCGCAGCCGATCCACCAATTCAAGGCCTTCAAGCGGCGGGTCAAGCGTTGGCTGCTGAGCAGCACCCCAGGAGAGCTTCACCGCTCTGAAATTGAGATCTGTAGCAATCGGTGCAACGTTATAAGGTTGCTGCCACTCGCCATCGAGGGGCAAAGCCTGTGTCACCTCAGCGGCATAAAGCGATGCATCAAGCAGCAGGTCGCCCCGAATGTCTTGCAGCCCCTTGCTTTTCAACGCCGCGGCGATGGCTCGCAGATCTTCGATCAAGAGCTTGGGGTCACCACCGCCTTGCATGACCAGATCGCCATGCAAGATGTCCTTTTGGGGCTGCGCTGTCGTGCGCCAACGCGTCGTCCAACGAAAATCGGGGCCCAGAAGCTGCAGGGCTGCAAAGCTCGTTAGCAGCTTGATGGTTGAGGCAGGATTCATGGCTTCGTCGGCCCGATGCTGCCAGCGAAACGGCGTTCGTTGTCCTGGGAAGCGTTGCTGCAAGCCAGGGTTCCCAGTGTGGATGGGTTCAAGGATCAAGCCGATCGCCGAAGGTGGTATTTGCAAAGACTTTTCGACATGATCGAGCCATTGATTGAGCGCTGCGCCTTGTGCCTGAGCGCTGCTCGCAGCAACAATAGCCAAACTTGGCAGCGCCAGAAAGCCCAGCAACCCGCGTCTTAGCTGTAAGAAAGCCTCAAGGCGCACCGCTCGATCACAAAGGATACTCAGCATGCGACTCAAGAATCGGCACATCATCGTGACCGGCGGTGCCCAAGGCATCGGCCTTGCCTGTGCCCTGCGATTCGCCCAAGAAGGCGCGCAGGTGCTCGTGATCGACAAGCAAAAAGCGCCATCATCGCCACCCGGCCCCGATGCGGGCCTGTCGGCTGCAGAGGGGTCAGGCGCTTCGGCTGAGGCGTTTTCAGCGATCCACTGGATGCAAGCTGATGCGAGTGAACGGTCCTGCGCGCAGGAGGCGTTGGCCAGGGGCGTTGGGCTGTGGGGCAAGGTCGACGGCCTCGTAAACAATGCTGGCATTATCCACGGCTGCCACTTCCTTGACTTGCGCGATGAGGATTTTGATCGTGTACTCGCCGTGAATCTGCGCGGCTACTTTGTTTTCAGCCAGGTTATTGCAAGGCATATGGTGGAGAAGGCAATACAGGGTTCGATCGTGAACATGTCCAGTGTGAACGCCTCATTGGCCATTCCGGACCAGCTTCCTTATGCAGTCTCAAAAGGGGGCGTGAATCAACTCACCCGCGTGACGGCGATGGCGCTTGCCGAGTATGGCATTCGGGTCAACGCGGTCGGACCTGGCACGATTGCGACCGAACTGGCGCGCAATGCGGTGATGCAATCGGAGCAAGCCAGGAACAAAATCCTCTCGCGCACCCCATTGCTGCGCTTGGGTGAGCCCGATGAGGTTGCACAGGTGGCGGCCTTTCTGCTGAGTGCGCAAGCCTCTTACCTGACCGGCCAGGTGATTTACCCAGACGGTGGGCGTATGGCCTTGAATTACACTGTGGCTGTGCCCGACGCGCAAAAATGATCAATCAGCTGACAGACCTGGTGTAAGGCGTCGTCGTTGAAATCCAAATGCGTAACCAGCCGCAGCGGACGCCGGTTGAGCAGCCGCACGCCCTGAGCGAGCAAAAAATCTGCGAGTCGGTCCAAAGGCGCAGGGTCGCTTCCGGCCGAGACCCAGACCATATTGGTTGCCACGCGCAGTTCCAGACCTGGAATTTTCTCAAGAGCCTGGGCCAGGTGCGCCGCGCGCCGATGGTCCTCGGCAAGCCCCTGAAGCTGATGATCGAGCGCATAGGTGCCAGCCGCAGCAATCACACCGGCCTGACGCATCCCTCCCCCGAGCATCTTGCGGACCCGCTGCGCCTTGGCCAGCAAGGCATCCGAACCGAGCAACACCGAGCCCGCAGGCGCGCCCAGACCTTTTGAGAGGCACACCGACACCGAATCAAAGTACTTTGTGATCGTGCGCGCATCCAGAGCCTGGGCGATTGCAGCGTTAAAGAGTCTGGCTCCATCCAGATGGGTCGCGAGACCATGCTCGCGGGCGATCGCGGTGGCATCGGCAATGTAGTCTTGGGGCATGATCTGCCCGCCAAAGGTGTTTTCCAAAGCCAGCAGCCGGGTCCTTGCGAAGTGCGGATCGTCAGGCTTGACCGCTGCGGCGATCCTCTCCAACGGAATCGAGCCGTCCATGGCCTGCTCAAGCGGCTGCGGCTGAATACTGCCGAGCACCGCTGCGCCGCCCGCTTCGTACTTGTAGGTATGCGCGAGCTGACCCACCAGGTACTCATCGCCACGCTCGCAGTGCGACATCAGTGCGCAAAGATTGGACATGGTACCGGTGGGCATAAAGAGGCCCGCCTCAAAACCCAGATCGTCTGCGAGGCGCTGCTGCAAGCGATTGACGCTGGGATCGTCGCCAAACACATCATCACCGGTATCGGCAGCAGCCATTGCCCTGAGCATGCCTGGACTTGGACGGGTCACGGTGTCACTGCGCAGATCGATCGTGTTCATGAATTCCTCCCGAGATTGAGCGCGAAGCCTTCAATCCTAGCCCGATACCGTAGAGCCGCTGTGCTCAAGACTTGAAAAAGTCATCTGAGACGCGTATTATTAGCACTCACAACGGTTGAGTGCTAGCAAGACCGGCAGCAACAAGTCTAATTCGGTAGCCAAAAGCCCGATTAGACGGCAACAAGCTCACTTGCGAATGGCCTCTCACCGCTTCGTTGAAAAATCCATTGTCTTAACCCATAGGAGCTTCTACGCATGAAACTGCGTCCTTTGCATGATCGCGTGATCGTCAAACGCCTCGATACCGAGCGCAAAACCAGTTCTGGCATCGTCATCCCTGACAACGCCGCCGAGAAACCCGACCAGGGCGAAATCCTCGCGGTCGGTCACGGAAAGATTCAGGAAGACGGCTCGGTCCGTCCAATGGCCGTAAAAACCGGCGACAAAGTGCTCTTTGGCAAGTACAGCGGCCAAACCGTGAAAGTTGACGGCGAGGAACTGCTGGTGATGCGCGAAGAAGACATCATGGCCGTCGTGGAGTAAGCCAGGACGCCCCTCCAATTCTCAATGCATTTGTAAATTTTCTGGAGTAATTAACGATGGCAGCCAAACAAGTTTTATTCAGTGATGACGCCCGTGCACGCATGGTCAACGGCGTCAACATTCTGGCCAACGCAGTAAAGGTCACCCTGGGTCCCAAGGGCCGCAATGTTGTGCTCGAGCGCAGCTTCGGTGCACCCACCGTCACCAAGGATGGTGTTTCAGTGGCCAAGGAAATCGAACTGAAGGATAAGTTCGAAAACATGGGCGCTCAGATGGTGAAAGAAGTCGCCTCCAAGACCAGCGACAACGCCGGTGATGGTACCACCACCGCGACCGTGCTGGCGCAGGCCATTGTGCGCGAAGGCATGAAGTATGTGGCCGCAGGCATGAATCCGATGGATCTCAAGCGCGGCATCGACAAGGCCGTGATCGCTCTGATTGAAGAACTCAAAAAAATCAGCAAACCTTCCACCACCTCGAAAGAAATCGCACAGGTCGGCTCGATCTCTGCCAATTCGGATGAGGAAATTGGCCACATCATCGCTGACGCGATGGAAAAGGTTGGTAAAGAAGGCGTAATCACCGTCGAAGATGGCAAATCGCTCAACAACGAGCTCGATGTTGTTGAAGGCATGCAGTTTGATCGCGGCTATCTCTCCCCCTACTTCATCAACAACCCTGACAAGCAGATCGCTGTGTTGGACGATCCCTTCGTGTTGCTCTACGACAAGAAGATCTCCAACATCCGTGAACTGCTCCCCGTGCTTGAGGGTGTTGCCAAAGCGGGCCGTCCGCTCATGATTGTTGCCGAAGACGTCGAAGGCGAAGCCCTGGCAACGCTGGTTGTCAACAACATCCGCGGCATTCTGAAGACCTGCGCTGTCAAGGCACCTGGTTTTGGCGATCGTCGCAAGGCGATGCTCGAAGACATGGCGATTCTGACGGGCGGTGTGGTGATTTCCGAAGAAACCGGCATGACGCTTGAAAAAGCCTCACTGCAAGATCTCGGCCGCGCCAAGCGTATCGAAATCGGCAAGGAAAACACCACGATCATCGATGGCGCAGGCGATGCAAAGAACATCGAGGCACGCGTTAAGGCGATCCGCGCACAAATCGAAGAAGCGACTTCCGACTACGATCGTGAAAAGCTTCAAGAGCGTGTGGCCAAGCTTGCTGGCGGTGTAGCCGTGATCCGCGTCGGTGCAGCCACCGAAGTGGAAATGAAAGAGAAGAAGGCCCGCGTCGAAGACGCATTGCACGCAACCCGTGCTGCGGTCGAAGAAGGCATTGTGGCTGGCGGCGGTGTTGCGCTCTTGCGTGCCCGGGGCCACACCAAGGTCAGCGGCAGCAACCCGGATCAGGATGCAGGTATCAAGATCGTGATGCGTGCGGTTGAAGAGCCGCTTCGTCTGATCGTGGCCAACGCTGGCGAGGAGCCGAGCGTGATTGTCGCGAAGGTGCTCGACGGTGAAGGCAACTTTGGCTACAACGCAGCCAATGGTACCTACGGCGATATGCTCGAGATGGGTGTGGTTGACCCCACCAAGGTCACCCGTACTGCCCTGCAAAATGCCGCCTCAGTGGCCGGTTTGATGCTGACCACCGATGCGATGGTTGCCGAAGCCCCCGATGACAAGCCTGCAGGCGGCGGTGGCATGCCTGGCGGCATGGGTGGCATGGGTGGCATGGGCGGTATGGATATGTGATTGCTGCCTGTCTGCTCACACAACGAGCAGCACACAAGTCAAACAGCGTGGCCAAAAGCCACGCTGTTTTTTTTCGTCCGGGTCTCGGGTGATAGACGGTACTATTCGGACTGCAGGTTT
>Ga0214921_10008481_pt1 | contig 13311 bp, 2 predicted proteins | sample LL1505_MetaG_FD_177992 | JGI IMG/M metagenome (GOLD analysis project Ga0214921, IMG submission 177992) | Freshwater microbial communities from Lake Lanier, Atlanta, Georgia, United States - LL-1505 | ecosystem: Environmental > Aquatic > Freshwater > Lake | place: USA: Georgia | collected 2015-05-28 | reverse complement strand
AAAGCAACAATTTCTCGGTAAGCGTGGTCTTTCCCGCGTCGGGGTGGGAGATGATCGCAAAGGTGCGGCGTCGGGCAACTTCCTGGGCTATGGTCACGGTAAACAATCTCGCGAATGCTAAACTTCCCGATTAGACCATGTGGAGAGGTGGCAGAGTGGTCGAATGCGCCGGACTCGAAATCCGGTATACGGTTTCACCGTATCGAGGGTTCGAATCCCTCCCTCTCCGCCACATGAAATTATCTAAACATCTGATTTAATTGGATTTTATGTGATTATCGTGAGGCGAAACGTTGCTTAGTACCCGTACCAGTACCCATTTTGGGTTGGACTAGACGGTATACAGCCGTAACCACGTGCAGCCTGGGTAAATCTAGACGACACAACAGCCATCTCCTCCATTTACAAATCCCTAACGAGCTGACCCCCACTGTACCCGCTATTCCCCTAAATTGCTGAAAGTACCATCGGCGGTTACGGGATCACTATTCTGCTCAGGTAGTGACTCGTTTTTCAGGTACCCCCACCCCTTCCTCAAATCCGACTACGCCGACCCCACCCCGGGGGTACCCCCCCGATTGTCAGTTGGTACCATCGCGAACCCCGCAGCACTAGGATCTGCTCAAACGACAGACGTGTTGTTGAGTTTCTGAGGCGCCAGGTCTTGCACTTCATTCTAGCCATTCCATCTAGAGGATCTTCTTCAACTGATTTTGTGCCGACACCCAGTGTTTGGCGGTGGACTTATAGCGCCTTGGGAGATGCATCGCCACGGACTTAGAGAGCTCGTAGGCGGTGACGATCCGACAGCCTTCGGGGATACCGCCGGCTCGCAAGCTTTCCCCATAGAATTGGGTGAAGTGGTGCGTGACGGCGGCCGGCCCCGTGGTGAACCACACATTGCCCCCCTGACGTGCAAGCACCTGCTCCACCAGATGATCACGTAACGCGATCAGCCACGGGTGTTGGGGTACGGCTGCGATCCAGTTGTTGCCGATGGTGCCAAGATCCTCTTGGAGCAAGACCAGTTGCTCGCCACCTTCCAGCAGGTGATCCGTCGGACACCGCGCCACATCATCACTGTCGGCGTAGATGCCGCCTTGCACCACTAAGTAGGCAATGCGAAACAAGTCGGCACGCATCGCAGGGTGGCGCGCCTCACGGAAGGCTTGCCGCACCCGAAGCGGTGCATGGCGGCGAAGAAACGCTTGAGCGGTCTCATCGTTAAAACACTCATAGAACGCGTGCGGATGGTGCTTCACCCACGATTGCATGCAGCTTTGAATATCCTCAGGGATGGCGGGCGAGTCCCAAAATTGCACAATCCGCAGCGCAATGGCTCTTGTCGATGACTTGCCCCCAGAGGACCATCGAAAGCCCTCGGTTTGCCTCAGTTGGTTGAGCCATATCATGCCAAGACCGAGATAGCGCGGATAGGCCTGCACGATAGCTTCAAGCCCCCGGCGTTGCTCGCGCTTCTCAAGCCCTTCGTCGCACTGTTTGCGCCAGTGGGCTAAGGCATCGACCGCCGATTGGTTGCTGCCCAACTCGGTGGCAAGCCCACCGATAAAGCCGTGCTTGAGGCGTCGCCGTTCGGCATGCTGGCCTTGGCGCACCAAACCGTCATCGATGGCAAAGTGTAGATCTAGCCCCTTTTGAATAGCTCCTTGCATGAAGTAAAACCGCACCAAGAGCGGACCCACATTCGTATGGATTTGAACCGACGGCGGTAGGGATTGGAGTGTCTTGACCGCACCATCGACGGCGTACCGTGCCGCAAAAAGAAGCGCCTTTAGGCGACACCACTGCAGCTGTTCGGCAGGCTCCGGGGGCACGCGCTCAAACAAGTACTGGCCTGCCGCATCGAGCTCACCCATTTTGAGTAAGGATTCCACCGCGCAGGCGCGCAGTGCGCTGGCTTGCGGGTGAGCATCAAGGGCGTTCAACACCAAGGCCTTCGCAGTCTCCCACTCACCCTTTGCCATCGCGATACGGGTTTGGAGTACCGCCACACTCGCCGGATCAGCGCCTTGAGTCTGCGCCTTGACGAGCGATGTCTCGGCTGCCTCAAAGTCGCCTGCCTGCCACTGCAGGCTTGCCAAGTTAGGCCATAGCTCGTTACCCCGAGGCATATCCACCATCGCGGCTTCGGTCTGTTGAGCCGCTTCGGCGTAGTCATCGACCCCAACGGCGATATGCGTTAGGAGCCACCGCGCTTGCCAAAAGCGTGGGTGCTTTTGCAGCAGTGCACGCAGTCGTCCTTGGGCCTCTTCGGTGTGGCCCCTAGCGTGTAGGGCTTGCGCCAAGCGAAACTGACTTGAGACGTGCTCGGGCTTTAGCGCTGCTGCAGCGCGTGCGTGGTGCAGGCATTGCTCGGTGTCGCCTCGCGCCTTGGCGGCCTCGCTTTGCTGCCTGTGCACCGCAAACGCTAACGCCTGAGCCTTAAAGGCTGCCCACCCCTTCTGATCCAACGTCTGCATCCATCAGCCCGTGTGGCGCTGAACCCTCACGACGGTGATATCTGGCATGGCGTGGGTTGCGCCTTGAGCGCCTTAGCGATGTGATCGAGTTGGCCTGAGATGGCGGCAGGCACTTGGCGTGCAAACTGCACCCGCGGCAGCCGCCGCTCGATGATCATCGGCTCCACCGGATACAGCGCTTGGTACTCGGCATAGTTATCAAAGCCACGGCGCGAGACCGCATCGATCAAGGTCTCATTAGGCACCCCTTCGGCGTACATCACATCGTGTCCCTGCGTCTCCACATGCCAGTACACCACATCGCCCACCCAGCGCTGCACTTGCACAATGCTTTGCCCATTGACAAGCGCCTGCGCATGAATCAGATGCCCTTGAAGGAGCAGCGCATGGTCGGGTGAAAGGTAGAGATCACGCTTGGGTAAGCCCCCGCCCAACGCCCCCGCACGGATACACACCGGCATCAGGCGCGGATCCATCCACGCCCTAGCGCGCAAGCGCTGCACCCCAAGCCAACGCACCTCGCTCTCACCCAAGGAGCCATCGGGCTGTAGCGTCACAATCCGATCACCCCGCCGCAAGCGCTCCACCGCCACCTCCCCACCCGGGGTGAGCACCGCCGTGCCTTGCACCAAGCAGTAGGGCACATCGGTGAGCGTCACATCGTTACCCGTGCCGCCTTGGTAGCTGATCTTCATAAACCGTGAGCCTGCAGCAAACACCGCCCCCTCAGGCAAGTTAGCGAAGCTGCCCACCACGGCGTCGCTGCCATCATTGCTGATGATGGTGAAACTGTCCCACGGCCGACTCTGAAAACCCACGCTCACCGAGAGCACCGCATCGGTGATGTCGACCGCTCCCGACACAATCAGCTGATCGTACTCGGTGCCTGCCACCGTCCCATTGAGCTCGGCATACAAGGTGCCGCCTGCGGCAATCGTTAAGCCATTATTCATCGCAAAGGCTCCGGGACTTGCCCCCGGTGCAAGCCCTGCGCCGGCCCCAATGGCCACCGGCCCTGCCACACTGCCTGTGCCGCCCAGCGTAGCGCCCTCTTCAACGGCCACCTGTCCCGTGCCGGCAATCGCACCGGTGATCACAAGCGTGCCTGCTGCCACGGTCGTGGGCCCTGTGTAGGTGTTGGTGCTTGCGAGCACCACCTTGCCCGTGCCACTTTGCTTAAAGCCCCCAGCACCTGAGATCGGGTTGGCAACGGCCACATCATCGCTGCGTCCAAACGCTAAGGTCGCATTGGCCCCAAGGGACACTGGTGCCGTACCGAGCGAGCCGCCTGCGCCCACCTCCACAATGCCGCTGCTGATGGCTACAGGCGCATTGCTTGCCCCCACCGACCCCGTAAAGATCGTCTTACCCGTCTCAGACGCATTGGTGAAGGTCATCGTTCCGCCCACGACCGCAGGCGGTGTGCTTAAGCGTACCGGCTCCTTGGAGGTGTCGTTAATCGTCATCGAGGCACTTTGATTCTGCACCGTCACCGTGATCGACTCGGCAACAAGCTCAGTCGTATCGTCATCGCGGATCGGCACCCGGATCGTCGCACCACCGTCCTTACCCACCGCTACCGTCCCGCTCATGCGCCCCTTCACCACATCGGCCGCATCAAAGTTTCCGTTGGGCTTTAACGTGTAACTCAACACCGTCCCGGGGTCGACATTTTCTGTACTTAGGTTGAACACGGCCACCGACCCTTCGTTCACCGTGCTCGCAGCAGCCGTGAGCCGATACACCGGCTGTGGGGTGAGCGAGGTATCGTTCACCGTGACCGAAGCGCTTGATCCCATCGCGCTCACGGTGAGCTTTTCTGAACCCTCGGTCTTGCGATCTGCAGCGATGGGCACACTGATCGTGGCTCGACCCGTGCTGTCCACCGTGACCGCGCCACTTAGAGCACCACCCACCACATCGCCCGATGTAATCGCCGTTCCACTGATGGCGTAGGGCACCTTGCTGCCTGCAGCAACGTTGGTGGTCGAGAGTGTGAAGCTTGCCGTTGCGCCTTCGTTCACCGTGTCGGCGTTTACTGAAACCGTATAAGTGGGAACCGGCGTCTTGGAGGTATCAACAATCGCCGTGGATACCGTCTGACCCTTGGCAGAGACAGTGAGTGTTTCGTTGCCTTCCGTGAGGAGATCGGCGGCTATTGGAAGATTGAGCTTTGCTGTCCCATCCGCACCCACGAGCAGGGTGCCTGTCAGACTCATCCCGCCCAGATCAGCTGCCGTGATGCTCTCGCCTGTAATCACATAGTCCACCGCCTCGCCTGCGGGTACGTTAGCGGTGGTGAGCGTGAAGCTTGCCGTGGCACCTTCGTTCACCGAATCAGCCGCTGCACTGAGGTTGTAAAGCTTAATCGGTGTGGCACCCACCACGAGCGACGCCATCGACACCACGGTGTCAGCAAACTGCACCCACTCAACGCCTGAGACCACATCACTGCCTTCAGCCGTTGAACTGATCTGATACACACTGTCGGCTTGCGAGATGATCGAGACCGTATAAGCCGCCCGATTGCCAACGTACCCCACCGTGTCGCTGCCTTCACCCCCGCGAAGCGTGTCGTTGCCTGCCATGCCCATTAAAAAGTTATCAGACGGATTACCGATGATCGAGTCGGCAAAAGGACCCCCAACAATGTCCTCCACATCGATTAAGGTATCGCTACCGATATTCGCATCTTGAGAACCTAAAGAGCGGGCGATTCCTTTGGAAAGGTCTACAAGGATGGGTGCCAGCGCACTGGTATAAATTACCTGGTCGGAACCTTCGCCGCCGTCATAAACATCATCACCTTCGCCATCACCACCTTTAATCTTGTCTTTTCCGAGGCCACCTTTAACGGTATCGTTACCTTTTCCAGGGTTAAAGACATCATCCCCCTCGAAGCCTACCAAGACATCATTTCCAGCGCCCCCACTAAAGGAATCAGCTGCATTGCCACCGATGAGTTCAGAATCTATATCGGCCGCTGTAACATTGTTGCCTTCATCACTTCCGAAAAATACACTTGCTGTATCACCATTAATCGAGACATAGTTCGATAAGTTGACGGTTTCCGATAAGCCTTTGGCACGGTTGTCGACCGCATAACGAAAGACATCTTTCTTCGCATCGTAGATGTAGCCAATCCCCGCATAGCTGCCTCGGTATTCGCTGTTATAAGAGGTAGCAACAAAGATTCCCTGTCCACCGTATCGTGATAGAATTTTGAGAGCCAGATCGCCGCCGATATGGCCCGTGACCACCTGAACGACTTTATAGATACCATCACTTCCGGTCGGAACACAGTACGCCGTAATTAGTTCTTCGGCGACTGCCTTTGGCGGCCCTAAGAACGTACCAGGCTGTAAAAACTGTGCGTTTGGATTAGCCGTTTGAAAGGTTAACTCGACGGCGCTGTTTGCTGTCCCGCTAAGGTTTTTGACTGTTCCACTTGAAACTATAACTTTGTACTTGGTTCCAGCATTTAAGGTCGTAGCGGGGTCGATCACTAAGACGTCACTGCCCGAGCTTATCTGTGTAGCGCCTCTCAGATAAGCCGAACCATCCAAGCCTTTACTGCCATCATTAATACTCCATTGCCAATCTGTGATCGACGTGATTCGTTCAACCAGTACCCCTTGCTCCGTAAGAATTTGGATATCAACCGTATTGCCCGCTTGAATAGGCTCGGAAAACGCAATCTCAATATTTGACCATGGCGGGGGTCGATCGTTTCGCTGAGGAAAGATGCTGCTTGTGCGAAATGGCCCCAGAGAGGTATCTGCGATGCTCACGGTTGCTGACTGTCCAAGTGCGATGACCGTAATGGCTTCGGCGCCTTCATTAAGTTGGTCAGCCGATATCTGCAAGGTTACCTTGGCGTCACCCTGGGCATTAGTGAGAACTGTTCCAGCTAAGGGTGCATTTGAAATGTCAGCACGAGATACGCCATAAATGTTATAGCTTACGGGAGAGGACGCAGGCAAACCAGTGTTCTTAATTAAGAACTCAAGGGTTGTTCCTTCGTTGACAGAGCCGCCAATTTTCGGGAGTCCCACTGGTTCAATGCTTACACCGAGCTGAGCTTGGTACACGCCTGTGGTTGAATCAATTGTAAAAACATCCTTACCACTAACACGAACAACTAAACCGCCTGTTGATGAAATTTCGATCGTCCCTTGCGGATAAGTCTCGGTATAGGTTTTTAGATCCACCCAACCGCTGCTACCGAAGGAGGTAATGATTTGGCCTTCGCTCGATATTCCTAAGACGGCGATGTTATTTTGATTGCCGCCCCACCGATCTAATATATAGATAGAACCGTTCGACGATCTAGCCACACCCAAGACAGACTCATAATCTCCCTCAGTGGTAACAGCATGGCTAAAGAAGCTCTTACCTCCGTTACCAAAACTTGAATCAAGCTGAAATAAACCCGTGAGTCTTGCTAAGACAATATCGGCAGCACTGCCTCCCACAAGCGTCATTACCACGCCGCCTGGCGCGCTTGGGCGTGAATCGACAAACAGGGCACTGATGTTAGAAAACGGGTTACCTGAAGCATTCGAGGCGGTATTCTGATAGCCCGTCGTTACTGCACCTCCATCCGTAACGCGATAAACAAATACCCCGCCATTTGTGGAGCCACTCACGTTGACTGTATTTGAAATTGCAGCAACGACAGCAACCCCTTCAAAGGAGGTGACCGCAGCAGACGTGTAACCGAAACCTGACCCAAGTCCAAACTGAGACGCAGGAATGACTACCGAGCCATTTGCGCCCCAGCTTGAGTCATAAGACCCACTTGAAAGTTCCTTCTTTACGATCAACGACAGCCGATCTGCCGATATCTCAACCTTAAATGCTGATGACTCCTCGACCACACCAAACGAAGACATCCATTCAGACACAGAGCGTACAGAATCCCCAAACGCGATAACTTCTATATCTCGAAGCGTATCACTACCCGATAGCGATAATGGTATCGATTCAATAATAAGATCAGAGCCTGATCTCCTTATGGTGAAGTTGGGCGTTAACGCACCACCGGGTTGCGTGTCTGCTGAGAGTTCCGGGAAGTAGGCAACATCGACACTGTCGCCACCTCGACCTGATATGAATGGCCCCACGCCTCCATCGAGCAAGTCATTCCCGATGCCACCCCACAAGGTGTCAGCCCCTTCGCCACCCCAGAGCGTGTCTGCACCACCGTACCCAACAAGGCTATCGGCATAAATGCCGCCACGAAGATAGTTGTCCGCACTGTCGCCAGAAATGACACTAGCACCAACCACCCTGCCCTGCAGCAGCGAATCAATAGTTACTACGGTGTCAGAACCCGTCGTTGTCTTTAGTGCGATTAATTCAACGGCAGTTAGGGTGTCAGAACCTGAGCTTGCCGCTGCTGGGGATCCCACATAGTTAATAAAGACCTGTTCGTTACTTCGCGTGATCGTGAAGTCGGTGGGTCGTCCATCAGTGCCGATATGAAGCTCGGGGTAATAGGCAACGTCCAATGTGTCGCCGCTATTTGTAGGACCATCACCCCCATCGATCCAGTCATTACCTTGACCACCCCAGAGGGTGTCTGCACCAAGACCACCGAGCAGTTGATCATCCCCAAGACCACCACTTAAAAAATCTGCCCCCGCAAGGCCAAACAATGAATCTTTTCCAGATTCACCAAACAAACTGTCTGCAGCAGTACCTAAACCGTTAAGCGTATCTGCACCGATCAGTAAATCGTCGCCACCATCACCGAAAATGAGGTTCCCCGCCTTGTAGCCGCCTGCTAGGGTGTCCGCTCCGAGGCTACCGTAAATCGTGTCTGCCCCATCGCCTCCTGTCACTTCGGCCCCTAGCCGATTGACGCGTATGACAAATGGTTCTGTCTGAGTTTTAAAGTAGTAAACACCGGGGGACGGTTGACCCGAAATAACGATTTCTTCAACGCCTTGAATCTCGCTATCTTGGTCATAGGCCTCATTGAGAGGCCCTTGATCAAAAATGACCGTGTCTCGACCCGCACCGCCATCGATCGTGTCCGCCTGCATTCGATAATCGCCAGCAATGCCCGTAGCTTCAGCGAAGATCACATCGTCGCCGTCTCCCGCGATCAACACATCAGGTGAAAGGCCGCCTACAAGGGTATCTCCGCCACCATATCCATTTAAGGAATCCGCACTGGGCGTGCCATAGATCAGATTATCGCTAGCGTCTCCACCGATGACGGTCCCTGCTTCTAAGACACGTTTGCTGTACACCTTCCAACCGCTTGCTGTATCGTTTGCGCTTTCGGTGCCTCGCCAACTCACGGTATAACTACCGTCACTCAGTGCGACGACGTCCGGATAAACATTCTTAATCAGCGTCTCTTGGTTGATCTTTAAGGGGTTTCCGATTGGTATCCCAGCTGCGTTGAAGCGGCGCGCAAAAATCGAGGCGTCACCGTCGCTCCAGACCGCAACAAAGCTGCCGTCAGACCACGTATCAAGCTGAGGTAACCATTGGTTGCCTGCGAGCGCCGTGTGAACTTGAATCTCCGGCCCGATCTTGTTGCCACTAGACCCAAAGCGCTGTGCATACACACCCCACCCTGATCCATCTTGGCCTTCGCTTTGCCAAATTGACCAGTAGCCGCCATCGCCCAGTGGCGCTGTCGAACCGCCCCATTGATTACCGGTAACGGTTTGGTTAACTTGGGTGACAACTCCCACCGATACACCAGCAGCATCAAATCGCTGGCTTAGAACGTTACTTTCACCCGTACCTCTTGGTAGTGCCTGATCGCGCCAGGTCACCACAAATCCGCCATCGGAAAGCCCCGTAACGTGAGGAAGCATTTGGTCATTGGACTTGACAAGATTGACCGCAATTTCACCGCCTGACTTTGCACCGTTGGCGTCAAACCGCTGACCGTAGACCTCCCAGCTATTTGTAGGAATATCCCGATCCATCCAGACAACTACAAAACCACCACCTTTTAGCCCAGCAACCGTGGCATCGCCGCCAAGCCAGGTTGTGTCAGCGGTTCCTTCGCTTTGGACCATCTTAAGCGTTGTCGGTCCACCCTTTGGAGCTCCGTTGGAGTCGTATTGCTGAACCATCAGGTTCCACGCAATCGAATTCTCAGATCGATACACCACCACGAAACCGCCATCGGCGAGTGCGGCCACATTTTGTCGGGCAGACTGACTCTCACTGAACGATTGTTCACCAGTTGTATCTGCCCCGGCATTAACCCCAATGGGATTTCCAAGCGGTAACCCCAGTGCGTTAAAGCGCTGCGCAAACACACCCGATTCAGACCCATCGTTGGCTTGCCACAGCGTCACGAAGCCCCCACCCGTGAGCTTCGTCATCGAGACATCGTTATGAATCAAATCCTGAGCCGTAGCGGACCAAACGCCCGGATCGGGGGTTGGGTTGCCATCGAATCCGAGCGCCTGTTGCATGCCGATGGTTGTATCAGCGAAGCGAATAAACTCGAACCCAGTGACAACATCGACCCCTTCGGCTTGCGAACTGATCTGGTAAACGCTGTCAGAGCTTGATAAGAGTGCGATCGCGTAATCAGCGCGATTGCCAACGTACCCCACCGTATCGCTTCCTTCACCGCCGCGAAGCGTGTCGTTGCCTACTCCGCCTTCGATCTTATCGTTACCCCTGCCACCCTCCATCAGGTCAGCGCCGCCTAGCCCAAACATGGTGTCGTTGACATCGCCTCCTGCTATCGTATCTGCACTATCGCGACCGGTATGGATACCGGAACCGTCGGAGAACGTTACATTTCGCACGCCTCTAAGAATCGATGAGCTCTCAGCCCTACCGTTACTTTGCGCTGGGACGGCCAAGTCACGAATTTGAAAGTCAATACCATTTTGCTCAATCGAGTATGAAGATGCTGCTTTCGGATACACGACACTGAGTCCCTGCCCACTACCCTCAACTCCGTTGGACCCACGATTGCCATAAAAAGATTCCCAAGCGCCAGATGCTACGACGGTGGCGGCTTGAGACGTTTCGTACATAATCGACTCGACGTCTTTGACCCAAAACTTTTCCCCTGCATCGTTTCCGATCAGACCTGTCGCTCTCCAAGAGCTCACATCGATTAGGTTAGCTCGCGACTCGCCTAAAAACGATAAGTTAAATCGATCGATACCTTCGCCACCATCTACGCTCACACCAGTGATGAGCGTATTGCCTTGGCCGGAGTTCTTATAAGGTTGGATATCGTCGTTGCCAGCGCCTGCATTGATCACCACGTTTGAGGCATTGTTGACCCAAATGAGATCGTCACCGGCTCCGGCATTCACTGTAAGGTTAGAACGCGTAACGTTATAAACATCATTGTTTAAAGTTAGTGATATGGAGACAGGAGTTGCCTCGATCGAAAGAACCGTATCATCGAACTTTAAGAACTCAAACCCGCTAACGATGTCGACCCCTTCGGCTTGCGAACTGATCTGGTAAACGCTGTCAGAGCTTGATAAGAGTGCGATCGCGTAATCAGCGCGGTTGCCCGCATAGCTGACGGTGTCGCCAGCCCCTGAGCCTCCAATCAAAGTGTCATTACCTGTCTCACCGATGATCAAGTCAGGTGCTGCTCCGCCCCAAATGCAATCCGATCCTGCACCACCGATGAGTGTGTGAGCCGCTGGTGAGATATTCGCTTGCGGTCCAATGATGGTGTCTGCACCCGATCCGCCACGTATGAATTGCGGAACACCAACAATGATCGACGACCCGTTAATCAGCAAGGACTCAGACTGTGAGTAGAAATCAAACGTAGGGCCGCTACCAATCACTTCAATGTTTGAAACGCCTTGTAGGTCGCTATCGCTAAGCTGTGCCCCAGAAACCGTTACACCAAACCTTGCGGTATCGCGCCCACCACCACCGATAATCGAGTCACGATCATCGGCGTCAAACAAATCGTTACCCGGGCCTCCCACAAAGGTATCGGCATTACTGCCCCCAACAAGCGTTGAGCCGGTTGGCGATGCAATCAGTCCGATGGCTGCTGCTGACGGGTAGGTGCCTGTAATCCCATAACGAATCACGCTGGGGCCAGCACCGCCTTCGATGATTTCAACGTTACTGATTTGTGCTTGCGACAAATCGAAGTCGTTAACACTCCCAAGATAAAGGCGGTCGGTACCCGGTCCACCGTCTACGGCTGCAACGCCGGCTGCATAAAGCACGACATCGTCACCTTCGCCTGCGTCGATACTGTCGCCCGAGCCCCCAAGAATGCAGTCATTACCTGCTTCGCCACGGATCGTGTCAGCGCCGGGCCCGCCATCAATAGTGTCCGCGCCGTCAAATCCGTTAATCGAATCGGAACCCGGCGTACCGACAAGGTTATCGGCACCAGCAGTGCCGCCAAAAACGCTACCACCACCATATGAAACCAATAAAACGGAAGCGGAGGTTTTAAGGTTAGAGGGGTTGGTTGGCGCGGCTGCACCTACCGGATAGAACAGGTCGGTGTTTGGACTATAGGAATAGCCTTGTCCAGCATAGTAGCCGCGATACGCGCCAGAATAAGAGGTTTCAATCCAAATTCCACTGGTGCCTGGCGCAACAGCATTTGCCCAAAATTGCCCACGATTCGCTATCGTATTCCAGTCTATTACGATTACGCTTCGAACCGTATAGGTATTAGGGTCGGTTTCTGACTGAACAGCGTAAGCCCAAAGCGGCTCTTCGATTAACGACGAGTACTCGGACGGCCTTCGCAATGTATCAAAAGCATTTACAGACGCCATTTGGGAATCGCCCATTGCAGCAAAAGTTAGACGGCAAGCTTAAATCGACAGCATTAAACAACAGTAGTAAGCCAAGTACTTTATGTTAATAAGTTACAGAATGGACCAACGGTTGTTTCATATCCCTGAACGGCCAATCATTTACTGACTAAATTCTTGACCCTTCACTACCTAGGTGCTCCTGTTTAAGATTTGAGATTTCGGGCCCTCAAGTCCCAGGCGGCGCAAACGGTACATACTCCACGCCTGTAGCGATGATGGGTGCGACGGCGGCCTTGTTTTCTGTCGATTCAGAGAAAAATACAAACATGTGTTGGCGTGAGGTGTAGCCTTGATCAAGCACACTGAGCCAGTACTCATAGCCTGGCGCATCAAAGGCTTTGCCAGTTTGCGGGTTGATTGCCAAGGGATCACGGCCTAGCGTGTTCTTATAAAGGTTAAGCACATAGGTGGCGTTTGAAACCGTATCGCCATAGATCGATTTAAATTCAGCACTACCCACAAAGTCGCGTGCGCTATCAAGAAGGACTTGGTTCTGATCGGGCGCCAATGCCGGGTCATAGGTTTTGGTCAGCACATCAATCCAATAGCCAAGCCCCGCTAAGTCAGGGTCTCGGTTAAAGGCGGCACGATAAAGGCGATAGGCGACCGAGGGCGTACCATCCACATCAAGACTGACTTCAGTTTGGACGGGGTTAGCCGACCCTGGGAGTGTGGCTTTCGCAAATTCAAGCTTTTCAATACTTCTTAGCTCATCTACATCACCGGTAGCGAGATCTGTGACTTTCCAGAGCGTTGTGCCGTCTTGAATGAGCTTCTCGGTTTTATAGCTAGCACGCGTCTTCTCAAAGACCGCCGTATCAATCCCATCACCACCATCCAGTTTGTCGCTACCTGCACTGCCTTGCACTGTGTCGTTACCATCGTAAGCTTTGACCAAATCATTTCCTGCTGCCATTTGAATGACATCATTCCAGGCAAACAAGTCTTGATAACGGATCGAGGCCTCTTGATTTGAGATATCTAGCTGCAACTCGCTGACACGCATGACCACCGATTCA
>Ga0214921_10008480_pt1 | contig 13311 bp, 15 predicted proteins | sample LL1505_MetaG_FD_177992 | JGI IMG/M metagenome (GOLD analysis project Ga0214921, IMG submission 177992) | Freshwater microbial communities from Lake Lanier, Atlanta, Georgia, United States - LL-1505 | ecosystem: Environmental > Aquatic > Freshwater > Lake | place: USA: Georgia | collected... | reverse complement strand
TCTTCGGCCAATCCAAGCTCTTTAGCCGAGCAAAGCATCCCTTCCGAAGATTCTCCCCTTAATTTAGCCGATTTGATGGTCATCCCATCCGGGAAAGTCGTGCCTGGCTTGGCCAAAGGAACAATGTCACCTGCATTATGATTCTTAGCCCCACAGACCACCTGACGGGGTCCACTCCCATCATCCACGAGACAGACAGTTAGACGATCCGCATTGGGATGCTGTTTTTTTTCAAGGATTTTTGCGGAAACGACTCCCTTGACCTTACTCCCTGTCGAATGAATGGAAATTACCTCGGTTCCACTCCGCGTCAGTCGGTCGGCTAACTGCTCCGAAGATTCACTCCAATCACACCACTCTCCCAACCAATCGAGAGGAATCTTCATGAGGATCCTGACATCTTTTTTCCGCGGGGTTTTGATTCGGCAATTTGATCACGTAGGCGGGCGGCACCTTCAAAATCCTCCACGGCAATCAAATGCCGCATTTCTGCCTCCCACTCCTCCCGCAGGGCTTTTTTCCGTGCGGGGCGCTTTCCCCGGTGAACCAGCCCCTTCTGCGACTCCCGCAAGGCAATCTCCAGAGTTTCTTGAAATTTTTCGTAACAGACCGCGCAGCCAAGGCGCCCCGTCTTTTGCAAACTTTCAAAGGGATAAGCACATGCAGGACAAACCATCGTTCCGATGCTTGTCCGGGCTGATCGAGCGGGTTGGAGAATTTCCTCAGTCAGAAACCCGGAGGGGTCGATGGTTCCCGCTTGTCGCGCGCATTCCTCGCATAGATCTACGCGTTTCAAATCTCCCCCCACCACGGTGGTCATAAAGACCGTGGCAGGTTTACAGGCACATTTCTGACAGTCCACGGATGCAGGAATCAGGCGGGGATTTTCGTTCCCGTTGTGGTGACGAGCTTGCGGTAGCGTTTCATTAAATCAGATGTTTTCTTTCCGGGTTTCCCGTCACCCACGATCCGTCCATCGACTTCGACCACGGGGACAATCTCCGCCCCCGTTCCTGTGAGAAACATCTCTTCACAGGTAAAAAGGTCATAACGACGGACATCATCTTCCCGTGTTTCCCAGCCGGCTTCCCGGGCGATTTCCAGCACGGTGGTCCGGGTGATTCCATTGAGCGCCCCGGAGGAAAGCTTGGGCGTGACCAACACTCCATTCCGAAGAAAAAAGATATTGTCACCGGAACACTCGGAAACCAACCCCTGGGAATTCAAAAGGATCACCTCTTGGGCTCCAGCCTGCTGACCCTCAATCTTGGCGAGGATGTTGTTCAGATAATTCAGGGACTTGATTCCCGGATCGAGGGCGGCGGGAGATTGACGCCAGGTGGCCCCCGTCACGACCTTGAGCCCTTCCCGGTAGTACTTCTCCGGATAGAGCTCCAGATCGGTCGCAATGATGATGAGGGTCGGTTTTTTGCAGCGGTCGGGAGAAAGGCCGAGGTATCCCTTTCCACGAGTCACCACAAGACGCAGATAGCCGGATTGGATTTTGTTCCTTTGGCAGGTCTCGAGAACCGCTTTGCGGATTTCCTCACGACTCCAGGGCAGTTTCAGCAGGATGGCTTTGGCGGAGTCCTCCAGTCGTGCCAAATGCTCCTCCAGCTTGAAGACTCTCCCCTCGTAGGCACGGATGCCTTCGAACACCCCGTCACCATAAAGCAACCCGTGGTCAAAGACCGAAATCTTCGCCTCTTCTTCCGGATAAAATTTCCCGTCAATATAGATGATCATAATTCCTTTTACGCCAACCTGCCGTCCAGAAGCCGAAGGGGGGTCCCCACCTTGGCGGCCACGGATTCGTCATGGGTGACGAGCAAGAGGGATTTTTGCCTCTCCCGGACCATTCGAACAAGCAAATCAAGCACCGCGGAAGCGGAAGTTCCGTCCAGATTTCCGGTCGGTTCATCCGCCAAAATCAAATCAGGCTCGAGAATCAGGGCCCGCGCCACCGCCACCCTCTGTTGTTCACCGCCGGAAAGTTCGCCAGGCAAATGATCACGGCGGAGGGTCATTCCCACCTGATCGAGCAAGTCTTCCCAACGTTCACCGACATGCACGCCAGCGAGCATGGCGGGCAGTCGCACATTTTCCTCCACCGTTAGCTCGGGCAGGAGGTGGTAGGACTGAAAAATAAACCCGATGGCCCCTCTCCTCCAATTGGCCCATTCACTTCGACTCTGCCCAGATATCTTTTCCCCCTTCCAGAGGATCTCCCCGCCATCCGGCTCCTCCAATCCCCCCAGAAGACTGAGTAAGGTGGATTTCCCGGCTCCGGAAGGCCCGCAAACCGGACGACATTCCCCGGGCGCAAGTTGAAAACCAATTCCGTGGAGAATTTCCAAAGGGGGTCTGCCCTCCAGCCGATAGCCTTTTTTCAAATCCCGGACTTCGAGAAGTGGAGTCGTCATGTTCGCCTCAGGTTCGCAGAGGGCTCCGCATGCGAGGCCACCCAAGCTGGCACCAGAGCTGCCAGCACGCTCAATGCCAGACCGGCGAAAGCCACTCCAAGAAAAACCCCTACATCATACCGCACGGGAAGTCCGGAAAAGTGGTAAATCTCCGCTGGAAAGAGATCCTGGCCCGTGATCCGCCCAATCGCCTGACTCAGGCTGTTCCGGTTGACCAGAACCAACCAAGCCCCAATCCCCCCCGTACACGCTCCCATAACCCCCACCACCACTCCGTACATGGTGAAAATCGTGGCAATCTGCCGGGGAGTTGCCCCAAGAGCGGCCAGAGTTCCAATCGATTTGGCCCTCTGGACGGTCACTGTAATCAAGGTACCGCTGAGTCCCAAAGCCGCCACAGCCATGATAAAAAACAGAAGAAAACTCATCACCCGCCGCTCGACTGCCACGGCGGCGAAAAGTCGCTGATTGTGGTCCATCCAAGTCATGACCCGGACCCCTTCTCCCAGGCGGTTCCTTAAATTTTTAGCCACCCGGATCGCCTGATCAGGATCGTGCAACCGGATGGCAATCCCGTGAACCTCATTTGGTACCGCGTACAGCTCCTGGGCGGTCGCCAGATCGGTAATCAGGTATTCCGAGTCGTAATCATACATGCCCGTGGTGAAGATTCCTGACACACGAAACGCCCGTGGAAGCGGGATTTTTTTCGGCTGATTTACTGCGCCCTTGGGACTGATCACGTCCTTGAATTGCTGCGGTGCCAACAAATTCACCTCCGCCCCCAATTCCACATGATTCGCCTGTGCCCATTCCGACCCGACGACCAATTGATCCGGGCCGGGAGTCCATGTCCCGGATACAAGAAAATCGGCCAAAGGGAGAACCGAAGGAGCTGTTGCCGCATCCCATCCCTTGATCCGGGGCGTCGAAATTCGGTTATGGGTTTCCGCCAGAACAGGTCCAAGCACGGCGCCCGTTGCCCCGAGGACTCCGGGTTCCTGCCGAATCAGGTCGATCAAATGCTGGGGATCCTTCAAGGGCGCCTGACCTGCAACTGTCAGATGGGATTGGAAGCCGATCACTTTCCTCGTCAGTTCATCTTCAAATCCCCGCATCACGGACTGCACCACAATCAACACAAGAACCCCCGCCACCACCCCCAGCCAGCTCAGAACGGTGATAATCGAAACAAAGGTGCGGCGCGGACGGAGAAATCGAAGGGCAAGAAAGAGTTCGGGCCAGGATTTCACCCCCCTAACGTGCATTCTTCGGGGTGTTCCCTCAAGCCTTCATGCGGGTTGCCCATGAAGTCGGTATCCCATAACCTCTCATCTTTATGGCAAACCCCCATCAACTCCAAAAGGCTAGGCGGGTGTTGGACATCGAAATCGCGGCCCTGCGCAGAGTTCGCCGGCGTATCGGTCCCTCCTTTTTAAAAGCAGTCTCCCTAATGCGTCAAAGACTCGAAAATGGCGGAAAAATCATCGTCACCGGAATTGGAAAGTCAGGTCATATTGGCCACAAAATCGCCTCTACCCTAGCCAGCACCGGAACCACGTCCGTCACCCTTGATCCAGTGGATGCGGCCCACGGCGACCTCGGGGTTGTTTCCAAAAAAGATCTCGTTCTGGTTTTGAGTTACAGTGGAAGCACGGACGAACTAATCCGGGTGGTTCCTTTGCTGAAGAAATTGGGCACTCCGATTGTGGTGATGACCGGTAACCTTCGCTCCCATCTGGCCCGTCAGTCGGACATTGTGCTGGATGTTTCCGTCCAACAGGAAGCATGCCCTCTGAATCTCGCGCCCACTTCGAGCACCACCGCCATGTTGGCGATGGGGGATGCCCTAGCCATGGTTCTCCTCGAAAGCCGCGGGTTCCGAAGGGAAGACTTTGCCAGGCTTCATCCGGCAGGGGCGATCGGACGCGACCTACTACTTAAAGTAAGCGAGATCATGCGACCACGTTCGGCCATACCCCTTTGCACAACGGAAACCCTAGTGTCCAAAGCCCTGGCGGAAATCACCGCCAAGCGCTGCGGCGCTGCGATTGTCCTCGATAAACGGGGCAAGGTCGCAGGCATCTACACCCACGGCGATTTTGCCCGTGGTTTCCAAAAAGACCGGGAAATCCGCCATCGCCCCATGAAATCCGTCATGACCAAAAATCCCGTCACGATCCCCGTTGACAGCTTGGCGGCAAAAGCTTTGCATATGTTTGAGACACATCGTATCGAGGATCTGGTAGTGGTGGATGCCGCTCGCCGTCCCGTGGGACTAGTGGATTCTCAGGATCTGACCCGTTTCAGATTTCTTTAAAACGAAAAAAGGAGACTACAACTATGGCCGTTATCGCGAATGATTTGAAAAAGGGCATGGCTGTCCGCAAGGACGGGGACATCTATATTGTGATGGGAATCACCCACCGCACTCCGGGAAACAAACGGGCTTTTGTCCAGGCGATGTTCCGTTCGCTCAGATCTGGCCTTTCTTCTGATCACCGCTTGGCTTCGGATGAACGACTTGAAACAGTGAGTGTTTCCCGTGACAAGTGGGAATTTAGTTATAACGACAATACGGGATACACCTTCATGAACCCCGAAAATTATGAAAACCTGACCCTCACACCCGAGTTGGTCGAGGATGTGAAGGAATTCCTTTCGGAAAACATGGCTTGTGAAATCCTTTTCGTCGAAGGCAAGGCCGTCTCAGTCGAACCCCCCGCCAGCGTGACCCTCAAGGTGATCGAATCCCCGGAGGGAATCCGGGGAGATTCGGCCAACAACGTCATGAAGCTCGCCAAAATGGAAACCGGTCTGACCCTGCAGGTTCCCCTCTTCATCAAGGAGGGCGAATTGATCAAAGTCGACACGCGTGAGAGGAAATACATGGGACGGGCTTAACCCCGTCCGCTCCTATCCTCCAAACGTAAGATTTTTGACCCGCTCTGACGCACAGGCATTCAACACATCGATCACCCTTTGATAGGGCGCCTTGTCGTTCGGGCGAATGATCACAGATTGATCTGCTGAAGCGTCGATCAGCGCCTTCAATCGGCCCCGGAGCTTCGGCATTTCATGATCCTCCCGGCCATCTACCGGACTATCGTTAAAAGTGACCACACCCTCCGGTCCGACCCGGATTGTAACGGGTGTTTTTGCCGTGCTGGAGGCCTGAGAAGCACCCGGGACCTGAACCCCTAGTTCCGCCTCCTTGACCTGCTTTCCCGCCATCACCATGAAAAACAGAAGCAGGACAAACATGACATCCAACATCGGAGCGATTTGCAGCCCATAATCCCCGTCTCCTCCACCTCCACCTCCGGCCATACGTTACCCCTTCCCACCCTTGGTCGAGGCAAAGACCACATTTGCCACGCCAGCCGCGGCCGCGGCCTTTAAAACAACTTTCGTTTTATCCCAGCCCAGATCCTTGTCGGCCCTTACCAGCACGCGATAGTTGGCATTCGGATTCAGCTTCTTAACGCTCTGAAAATCGTTTTTGATGAGTTGAGCCAGAGCCTCCTCCTGGAGGCCCGTTTTTCCCGCAGCCTCCACCCCGCCAAATCGGTTGATGTTGACCATAAATTGCCCCTCCCCTTTCTCCCGGTCCTTGGCGTCCTGTGCCTCCGGCAAAGTCAGATCGGCGATCTGACTCTTGATTTCCGTCGTGGTGGTGGCCGTAAAAAACATGAGGAGCACAAGAAGAACGTCCACCATCGGGGCAACCTGAAATTCAGGATCCTCATCCCCTCCGGCCGTGTGGACACTGAATTTTTTTCCGTGCCTGGACATGGCACGCACCTCCCGCCTTAGGCCACGCCACCCGGGGTTGGCGCCGCGCCCCCGAGATAATCACTCACCCGGTACCCCGTGAGCTGCTCAAAAGGGATGTCTTCAAGAAGAAGATTCACCTCGGAATCGACCGCGACGGAAACCGTCTGAATCCGGTTTCTGAAAACATAATAAAGAATAAATCCGGGAATCGCGACGAACAGACCCGCCCCTGTGGCGACCAATACTTCGGAAATATTTCCGGCCAGTTTGCTGGGGTCGGCAGCTCCCGAGGAACCCAAAGTCTGAAAGGCCTTGATCATACCTAAAACAGTTCCGGTCAAACCGACCATGGGGCTCACCACCCCGATCACGGAAAGATACTGGATGTTGGCCTTGATTTCATTCAACTCCTTCGCAGTGGTATCTCCTGTCGCTTTTTCAACGGCTTCCCTTCCCCGCCCTAACCTCTCGATTCCAGATTGGACAATGCGACCCAAATAACAGGGGTTTGCCGCACACACCTGATAGGCCAAGGGATAGTTTCCCGAGACAATGGCATCCTTGAGCTGGGCTAGGACAGCCGGAGGCGCAAGCCTCGCGACACGGATTTTGATAAAAGCCTCAATGGTGAAAGCCAGAATCAGAATGGAGGCGATCAAAAGGATCCACATGACGATCCCACCCTCGTGAAAGATATTCCAGACACTTTTCCCCTTGCTCCCCGCCTCGCCTTCCGAAGCACAAAGCAAGGAAGTCATCAAAAGAAGTGAAAAGGAAAAAGTGAAAAACCTGCTTCGGAATGTCTGCATAAAATAAATTAACGGAAACCCCTAGTCCGTGACGAGGTCTTTTCTCGATTGCCGAAGGGCTTGGGCCCTCTGTTCCGCACGCTGACCAAGCGAGGGAGGCTCCGGATAAAGGGCGCTTACCCGAAGATAATCTTCCAACGCCTTTTTCCACTCCTCCTTTTTTTCGTACGCCTTGCCACGGGCAAAATAATATTCCGCCAATGCTTCCCGATCGGCCCGGACAGGACGCAATCCTTCTTGGAGTTGTCCCTCCAAAAGCTGAAGTTTTTTCAACAGACCATCCGTGTCTTTTCCGGCCGTTGCCTCCGCTAACCCCACATCCGCCCGCAGCCCCGCCGGGCCACTGGAATAAAACTTCTTCATTTTTCCGTATAAGGATTCGGCATCCGCCACCTTTCCCTGAGCCAAATAGGCCTGGCCAAGGCCCCCAGCACACTCCAAAACCCACGGACTATCAACCCCCATTAGTTCATCAACAGCCGTTTTCCATTTTTCCACGACCTGATCCCACTGTCCGGCGGCCAAAGCCTTCCTCCCTTCCGCCACTCCCGGACGCTCGCTCAGAATCACTTCCGCCAGATCGGTCTGACTGTACCCCAAGGTCCCTTTCGAAAACCTGAATGTTAGGGTCATCGAGGTTTCATCAAATTTGACCGCAGTCCCCTGAATCACTTCCCCGTTTTTCAGGCGAATCTGATCTTGGCAGAGCCCAAGGTCCAGAAAACAGGCCGACAGCAGAAAAAAACAAAAGCAAATTTGTCGCATACGCTTGATTTTGCGCTTCCCTCCGCCCCCCCTGACAAGCCAAAAAGAGACATGATCACCTTCCTTCATGACAAATTCAAAGGACTCCTTCTCGTACTACTTGCCGTAGTCGGCATTTCTTTCATTTTCTTTGGCAACTGGACCCCCAAGGGCGGTGTCGATCCGGACAGCCAGACCATGGGAAAAATCGGAGGTCGTAGCCTCTCCTTGAATGAATTCGCCGCAGCCCAGCGCCAGACACTTCTGGAAATCACCCTTCAGACAGGCCGGATTCCTTCCGCGGAACAAAGCGAGTTTCTCAATTTTCAGACGTGGATCCGCCTGCTCGAAATCCAAGCGACCGATCTTGCCGGTCTGGATGCCCGCCCGGAACAACTGGTCGAAGCCATAAAAAAGAACCCCCTGTTTCAAAAGGACAAGAAATACGACCCCGAAATTTTTCAAAGATTTTCGGCAAACTTCCTTTCTCCTCAAGGTTTCAGCGGCGAGCGCTTCGATCAGGCCGTTTTGAACCAAGTCCGGTCAAACCAGCTTTTGGAGGCACTCGCCTCCACGGCTGTTCTTTTCCCCAACCAAGCGGAAGATCGTCTCCAACGCCTCTTCGGTCCGGCAGAAGTTCAGGTCGTCCGCTGGGATTCCTCGAAGGTGACCCCGCCGGAACCCAAACCCCAGGATTTGGAATCCTACCACAAAGCCAACGAGACAGTTTTTGCCCTCCCCGCCCGCCGGACGGTGGACGTAGTTGAAATTCTTAACCAGGGAACCACGGAAGAAGCCCGGCGGAAAACCGCGGAGGCAGCCTTTGCCTTTACATCTCAATTTTTTAATCTTCCGGAGGGGAAAATTCGCCCCGACTTTTCTGCATCTGCAGGCCAAGCCAAGTTGGCCGTCCGAACCCATGGACCTTTTACGCCTTCTGACTCTCCTTTTCCCGGTGAATCGGATCCAAGACTCACGGCTGCTGCCTTTGCCCTCACCCCGGAAGACCCGGTCAGTGACTATCTCCCATCGAAAAATGGCTACCTCGTCCTCCACCTGCGCGATGCCCAGCCTGCAAGAAATCGGCCTCTTTCCGAAGTCACCCCAGAAGTCCGTGCCAGCTGGCTAGAGCAGGCCCGCCTCCAAATGGCCGCCAAACAGGCCCAGTCCTTCACTCAGACTGCTAACGCAGCCCTGGCTTCCGGACAAAAGTGGGAGGATATCTCAAAAGCTGCATCCCTTGTCCCGGTTAAGCTCCCTGTTTTCAGTCCGGCCGATGACAAGCCCCTTCCCTTCAAGGATGCCGACCGCATCCGCCAAGTCGTAAGTCAGATGGAACCCCGCCGGGTCAGCAATCCAATCCAAGTGGAAGGTGGTCTGATAGCAGTTTACATGGTGAAAAGGGATCCCGCCTCCGCTGAAACGATGACTTCGACCCTCCCCAAAATTTCCGCCCAGATCCTCAATCAACGCCGGAGCGAACTGATCCGCGACTGGGTCACGGGACGCGCCTCTCTTCCCGAAAACCAGCTACCCTCCCAAGTCCTAATGCAGCTTCGGGGCTCCCTCTGATTCGGCGGTCCGCTCCCTCGGTCCGCCGCTCATGGTTACCTTCACCAATCTGACTCGTGCGCCGGAAATCGGCGCAAACTCCTACCTCCTCAAATCCGGCGAACATTCCGTTCTGCTGGATGCTGGAATGCATCCAAAACTCGATGGCTGGGAAGCCACCCCCTTGATGGATCAGATCCCCGAAGATCTTGGAGCTATCCTTGTCTCGCACGCCCATCATGATCATATCGGATCCCTGCCCTTGGTCACAGCTGCCCACCTTGGGGCCAAGGTCCTCATGACATCCGGCACGGCCGCCCTCACCGAACCCCTTCTTCATAATTCGGTCAATGTGATGACGCGGCAGCGCAGGGAACTGGGTCGAAGCGATTACCCCCTCTACACCCACCGCGGAGTCGATGACAGTGCCGTGACCTGGGAAATCGCCAACTTGAACCGCCCTTTTCGTATTGAAGATGCCCCATGGGAGTTCGTCTTTCACGATGCCGGACACGTCCTCGGTTCGGTCATGACGGAGATTCGAGCGGAGGGACGCCGAGCCCTTTACACGGGCGATCTGAATCTTCAGCGACAGACCCTCATGCTTCCATGTCAGCGTCCGGGATCCTTCGACACCCTGATCATGGAAACCACGCGTGGCGCGCAGCCCGCAATTCCCAGCCAAGACCGAGCTTTCTTTGAAGAGTCCCTTCTGGCCGGCATCAGGAACACCTTTGAAAGGGGCGGCGCCGTCCTGCTCCCAGTTTTTGCCATGGGAAAAACACAGGAGGTTCTAGCCTTGCTTCACTATGCGCGTTTGGAGGGAAAAATCCCCAAGGCGCCGATTTACATCGGGGGTCTGGGTCGGGTTATGACCGAAGTTTACGACCGGCAACGTTCCCTCAATCCCCGTCAGCATGCGAACCTCCGTCTGATCCCGGAAGCCCAACCGGAAACCTTTGATCCTCGCCGTCTCCCGCAACTACGGCTGAGGGCAGGCCACATCTATCTACTGAGCTCGGGAATGATGACCCCCCAGACGACCAGCCACACCATCGCCCGCCTCTTTTTCCCCCGGGAACACGATTCTATATTTTTTGTCGGCTACACCGATCCCTCCTCGCCCGCGGGAATTCTTCGTGAAGCCGGGCAGGGAAGTCTGATCGACTGGGGCGACAACCGGGAGGTCCCCATCCGGTGCGAAGTCCGCTACTTCGATCTCACCGCTCATGCCACCCGGGAGGATCTTCTCCAATGGACCTGCCAGGAGGTCCAACCCAGCCGGGTCATGCTTGTTCACGGGGATCCCGAAGCTCAAGCTTGGTTCGCCCAACAACTCGCTCAGAATCGTCCAGGGATGCAAATCATCCAACCCCCGCCGGGACAACCTGTTCCCCTGTTTGCACAAACCCCCTAATTCGAACGGTTATCTTTTTCGATTCCCACCATCCTCTTCTCGCCCAAGAAACTCTCCCATTCTAGAGTTTCATCACGCCCGGGTGGTGGAATGGCAGACACAAGGGACTTAAAATCCCTTGGGGAGAAATCCCCGTGCGGGTTCGACCCCCGCCCCGGGCATATTTTTTTACCGAACAGGTTCGTTCCGATGTTGCCCCACCCGATGACGTGTGTATTTTCCTAACCCAATGGCTGACAAAACCCGCATCCTCAAAGAGAACGTCCCCGGCAAATGGTACGTCGACGATAGCTGCACTCCGTGCCACGTATGCCTCGAAGAAGCTCCAAAGCTTTTGAAATACAACGATGATCAAACCTACGTTTATTTCTTCAAACAACCCGAGACACCGGAAGAACTGGACGCCGCCCAACGCGCGCTCGACATCTGCCCCACCGGATCCATCGGGAACGATAATTGACCATGTCCACGTCCCCCGCCCCTATCGCTACTCCTGCCTTCGGACGAAACAACCCTTTTGCCTCCCAGCTCGTGGAAAATCGTCACCTTAATCAAAAGGGTTCCAGCAAAGACACGCGCCACATCGTCATTCAATTGGGCTCCTCCGGCCCGACCTACCAGTGTGGAGACTCCCTCGGCGTCCTCCCGCGGAATCCCGAGACCCTGGTTCGTGAATTCACCCAAAAATTGGGTCTGCATAACGATGCTGCCCTGCATGAAACCCTTGCAACCTCCGCCATCCTCAACCGAGTTGGAAAAAAATTCGTCAAAGCTGTCGCAGAAAAAGCCACCGGCCCGGCGAGCGATAAGTTGCAGACGATTTGTGCCGACGAGAAAAAACTCGAGGAGTACGTTTTCGACCGGGATGTGGTCGACGTCCTACATGATGCTCCGGGAGTTCAACTTGAGCCCGCAGAAATTCCCGGTCTACTCAACAAGATTGCCCCCCGCCTTTACTCGATTGCATCCTCCCCCGATCACCGTCCCGGCGAGGTTCACCTGACCGTCGCTGTCGTCCAGTACACCTCCCATGGGCGCAGCAAACAGGGCCTCGCGTCGGGTTACCTAGCCCATCTGGCCGACCAAGCCTCCGTTCCCGTCTATGTTCAACCCACACGTCACTTTCACCTCCCCCCCCCTGATCGTGACATCATTATGGTTGGACCTGGGACCGGTATCGCCCCCTTTCGTGCCTTTTTGCAACACCGCCAGAAGCACGGCCATGCTGGTAAGAATTGGCTCTTTTTTGGCGACCAACATGCCCAAAGCGATTTCCTCTATGGGGATGAATTCGCTGCGGCCCAAAAAAACGGAACTCTCCATAGGCTTTCCACCGCCTTTTCCCGGGATCAGGCCGAAAAGATTTACGTGCAGCATCGGATGCAGGAAGAAGGCGCCGAACTATGGCGGTGGTTGGAAAACGGGGCCTACTTCTATGTGTGCGGAGACGCAAAACGGATGGCGAAGGATGTCCACGCCGCCCTCTTGGAGATTGTCGTCAAGCATGGCGGAAAAACGCCCGAACAGGCCGAAGAGTGGTTAACGGTCACTTTCGCCAAAACAGAAAAACGCTACCTCAAGGATGTCTATTAATCTGTGATGGCCCGACGCCAGAAATCCGGGAATCTTTTTATCGGCCTTGTGGTCTCCGGTCTGATTCTTGTGGGAGCGGCTCTTTATCTTCGCGACCGCGGAATGCTCCGCCTTCCGCAACCCCAGACTAAAGCTCCCGCCCAGAGGGCAGAGGATCTAGCCAAGAAGTACCCAAGCGCCGAGGTCTTCTCCAGCCCCGAATTGAATCCCGAAGCAGATAAAAAAAAAGCAGTGAAGTCCCCCCGGCCGTAGTTCTTCCCCCCCCTCAGGAAAAACCTCTAGAAAAACCGGTTTGGGTCGGGCCACCCAAGCCTACCATGGGTAAAGAAGTACGGCGGGCAGAACCCATCGCAACGGACAAACCCAAGGATACAATCGAGATGGCCGGCTGGCAGACTCTGCTCGATCGATTGAATTTTTCATGTGGCACAATTGACGGTCACTTCGCCAAACGAAGCCGCCGCGCCATTTCGCAATTTCAGATTCATCGCTCCCTAGCCACCACGGGGGAGTTAGACATCGAAACCCGCCTCAACCTCGGCAAACCCGGGGATGCCTATACGGATTATACCCTAACAGAGGAGGATCTTCTCCATGTCATTCCCAAGCCCAAGGGCTTCCTAGCCATGAGCAAGGTTCCGATTCTCGATTATAACGACCCTTGGGAAATGCTCGCGGAAAAAACCCATTCCACCCCCTCCTTTCTCAAGGAACTCAACCGGGGAGCCACCAACATGACTGCCGGAACCCAACTTACACTTCCGAATCTGGAGGGCACCCGCAAGCTACCTCCCGTTTCCAAGATCGTGATCCTCCTGTCAGAGACCACCCTTTTGGCCTTTGATGTGAGCAATCGAGTCGTTGCTTGTTTTCCTTGTTCCATTGCAGCGAACAAAAACAAAGTTCCCAACCAACCTCTTACGGTCGTCAATATTGCACCGAATCCGGACTACACATTCGATCCCAAAGTCCTAGTCGATGTGGCCACCAAGGAAGG
>Ga0214921_10008477_pt1 | contig 13314 bp, 8 predicted proteins | sample LL1505_MetaG_FD_177992 | JGI IMG/M metagenome (GOLD analysis project Ga0214921, IMG submission 177992) | Freshwater microbial communities from Lake Lanier, Atlanta, Georgia, United States - LL-1505 | ecosystem: Environmental > Aquatic > Freshwater > Lake | place: USA: Georgia | collected 2015-05-28 | reverse complement strand
GACGATTTAAGTGATACTGTTTTTCATAGATATGCTTTGTATGGAAGTTTTGCAGTTTCATTGCAAGTTTCAGACTCCCTCGGTTGTATAAATAGTGTAGCTGCTGTGGATAGAAAGAGAGTTTATATTGCTCCTAATGTAAAGTCTCATTTTTTTGTGGAAGGAAAAGCCTCTTGTAATTACTCTACCTACAGCTTTTTAAATGCTTCCAACATAGCTCCAAACCAAGTGAAATCTTTCAAATGGTATTTTGGTGATGATTCAGTAATTGTTTCAAGTAACCCAGCTACTCAGCAAGAGTTAAATACCTATTTGGGCGCTAAGTTTTTGTACACCTATAAAAAGGAGGGTCGTTTTAATCCTTCTTTGGTAATTTATGACAAGCGTTCAGTATGTTCTGATAGTTTCTCTGTTTCTATGGACCCTAGCCAAGCATGGCCAGAGAACATTGTGATTAGAATTGATTTGCAAGCAAGAAGAACTGATCCATTTGATGGAGCTAGTGAGTTTGCGGGTGACTCCGTTTGTTTAAGTCCTGATCAAGCGCAAATTTTCCTCTATAATAATTATCCACTTAGAGGAATTGGTGCAAGTGATATTCACTGGACTTGGAATTATAACGATCCTAATCAACAGCAACCACCATTATGCTACAAGGATGACCAAAATCCTGCAGACCCATACAAATATCAATCAACAGGACAATATTATCCATTTTTGGTTTTATACTGCCCTAATCAACCTGCTGACACATTCTTTTATTACTCTCGAGTAGATACTATTCAAGACCCTAAATATTCACAATTTAATCAGGGAGGTTTAGCCGGAGTTACAGTTGATTGGGCCAATCCTCCTCGATTTAATACTTTTTATGGAAGAAAATTGAATCCAATTTTATCTACCAACCCTAGCATTGGTAAATATTCTTTATACAAAAATTTTTACAATAAGTTGGATACCATAGTTGGACCAATAGATACTGTTTATCAGCCTTGGTATATGTATGGTAATAATTTGAAGAAAGTGCAATTTACGAGAGATAGTTTGCCATACTATGTTATACCAACAGATAGTATGCTTTCTTTCCATTTCTTTTCATCAGATATTCGAGATTCGAGCAAATACATTGATAATTCAAAGCTATTTGGATATGGTGTAAATATTTTAGGTCCAAGTGTGAGTATTCCAAATCCTGCACCGCCAAATCCTCCGGTTTGGAACAAAGATATTATTTTCCCTTACCAGCAATCTCAATGTCCTGCTGATCGACCCGTATGGTTTATTAATAATTCAACTGTATATCAGTCTGAACATTTGTATATTAAATGGGATTTTGGTGATCAAAGATGGGCTCCAGCATGTACTTCATACTCTACCCCTCATCTGTATCCACCTCAAAATGGAAGGAGATTATTTACTGATGCTGGTAATATGGCCAACAATACGGATGGTCATTTTATTAATAATGGTCGTGCCTATGACGGACGTTTGCAACAATGTAGATGGTCGCACGATACCCTGCCAATTCACACCTATCAAGGTTGGGAGCAATTATTTAATTGGCATTTATATGGTCATGATTACCCGCCTTATGATACAACTAAATGGGCCAAAGGATATACTACATGGCCAACCACTCAAGCACCGCCTGCAGGCAAAAATTGGGTTCAGCCTATTGATACATCATCTTGGAATAAACCATTATATGCTTTTCCTACTCGAATTGATACCATGACCAATATGTGGCCTAATGATTTAAGGCCAAATACCCCTATTACTACTAATGCTCCTATTCCAGATCCAATTGCAGCCGCTCTTGGTTATCCATTTTATAGAGACAATGGAAAGGTTAAATATTATACCATTCCAGCCGGAACCCGTTTTGATACTTCCACATTTGTAACCATAACCGATCCATTGGACACCCTTCCAAACGGAGCGCTAAGAAGATATAGAGGCAAACAAAAGGTACCTGGAACGAAAATGTCTTTATATAGATACATTTTCAATAGGGTTATAACCCAGTGCATTACTGTAAAATTATACATGCAAGATTCATCAAACAATGCATCAGAAGCTGCGGACTCATTTATTGTAGATGAAAAGGGTATAGTTAGAAGACAATTTCCAATTAAGAGTAAACTAACTGGATTAGATTCTATTTACAAATATGTTGATGATACATTATTATCGAAGTTTGATTGTAATGGAAGTTCAAATACCCAATTACAATTTATGAAATCAGATGCATGGGGTTTAGGAAAAAATGCAGATGGTAAAGAATGTCCTGGTCTTGATTTAGGACCTCACACAGGTGTTGGATTCGAACTTTCCAATGTTTTGGCGGGTAAAACGGCCCCATCATGCGGTAGATCTTATTTGTTGTTTAATTACGATTCATTATTCGATAGGCATGATAATACGCCTTGTGTGCTTGATGCTTTTGTGCCGTTTGATGCTTCTAATTCGCCATTGAATACTGGTGGATATGCCTACCCAGCATATAATGGCACTGGTCAATTTAATCCTAATACTGTTTGGACAAGTATTAATGGTGGGGGTGGAACGGGAGTAAACTGGACTCATTATCAATCGCCACCCTCTACAGGATTTGCGCATATGGGAAATTTAGCTGCTCAGCGTGATGGATTTATTACAGTAGGTTTGATTATAGGAAATGGATGTAATGGAACTGATTGTAGCAAGCCAGATCCGGATTGTTTGTCGGATACTATTTGGTACCATAATTTTATTCAAATCTTAGGTTTGGAAGCGGCATTTAATGTGTTGCCATATACCAAAGCGGACACCACAGTTTATTTATGTAGTAACTTACTAAGAGGTAGAGGTGATACTGTTACTTGTGTGCCTACCTTACCTGTTCAAAAATTCATGTTATCTGATGCATGGATTTGGGGTGATGGATTTGAAACAGTTGATTCATTCTATGTTACAGGTGAGCAAACCACACCTATTCCTGTAGCAAGGAAACGATTTACTATTGATAGGCAAGATCCAACCAATCCAAAAGTATATTTAGATAGTGTATTTGATATTGGTAAACGTGTTAGAATTGATTTAAGAATTGATACCATTTGGCAATGTGGTGACAACCAACACCGCCTACCTCCTCAGAAAATTGATACCGTTAAGTATATATATGATTCTGCTTTCTTCTTAGCTCCTGTGAAACATAAATACAATTTAACATCTTTTGAGATGAAGGATCCAAATAGTGTGGCTGCCGATGGAAGAAGATGGGAGGTAACACCTATTCAAAGGATTTTAAGAGCACAAAATGGTTGTGCCCGAGGATATCAAAGAACAGTAACCATTGGAATTATTGATACTTTCTATGTGTCTGATACATTGGTTTGTTTGGGAGAAGAGGTTCAATTTGTGGATTATGTGAGGTATTGGATTCCTTACCAATGTTTCTACAGACCAGATATTGCTGTTGATACTTTCCCTTTCACTGCCGATCCATGGTTGCCTTCTATCAGGTCTTATGATGATTGGAGATATGCTAGTTATGGCTATCCAATTGATACTTTTAAAACATTTGGTACCCCTCCAACATTCTGGACTGATCCTGTTACAGGTTTGCAAAGAACTTATTTCAAAGAGCGTATTTATTGGGATTGGGAATCTGATGGTATAACCGATGCCAATATGGTACAAGTACCTAAACATAAATTTACCAAAGCGGGTAAGTATAAAGTGAGCATGTACACAAGAGATAGTGCCGGATATTGGGATACATGTTTCAGGTATATTTATGTAATGGAACCGCGACCAAAATTCACAAGTAAGAGTAATATCCTCACTTTTAATTGTCGAGATACAGTTCAATTATTTGATTCATCAATTGCTTATCCGCAAACGACAGGAACTGATAGTTGCAGGAAAGTTGACGGTTCTCCTTGTGATCAGGTTACTGATGTATTCTGGTGGTTTGGTGATAGAAAGAAAACGCCATTTAACTACCAGTCCATTATTCGAAATCCTATTTACGATTACAGGCAGAATGGTAAATTTATAGTTCAATTGGCAGTATATACCGAACAAGGCTGTACCGATACCATTAATCAAGAAATATTCTTAAATGGTCCAAGGCCTAAGATTAAGCTTCTTTCTGATAGTGTTGGTTGTGTGCCTTATAGTGTAAGGGTTTTAAGTACGCCTGATGTTGATAAACGAGATCCAAGAGATACAGCTACCCAATTAACCATTGTTCAGTCTGGCAACCAATACCGAGATCAGGCAAGGTTAAACTGGTCTAAAACACAAGAAGCTACTTTTAGTTATGATAAGCCTGGAATTTATTATATCACAGCTTTAGGTGTAGATAATATAGATGCAGGTAACGCTTCATGTCCTATTATCAGTGTGCCAGATACATTTGGTGGAAACGAACCTCCAATTAGGGTATATGTGGTGGCTCCTCCTGAAGTGAAAATAGAAACATCTAAGCAAAGAATGTGTGTAGGTGACATTTTCAAAATAAGAAACAAGTCGAATTTTGATTCAATCAATCGCTTTACATTTGATATTTGGGATTCAGCCTATACTAGGAAAATAGATAGTTTGTTAAAAACTAGTTTCCTTGGCGATAGTTCTTTCCAATACAGGTTTACTGAAAGAGGAACATATAACATTGTTGGTTCATCAAGTAGGTTTATTAGATCACTTGGATTAACTTCTCCTGAAGCTATTGCCTCTTGCGAAAGAAGTGATACTGTAACGGTATTTACAACTTCGACCAAAGCTGACTTTAGAATTGACACTACTGCTACTAAAGGTATATTTAGTTTTGTCAATCTCTCTGATACAGCCTTGTCGGATGTGTATACTTGGACAGTATTCGCTCCTGACGGTTCACTTAAATCACCACTTAAGGATACTAATCGTAAAATTTGGGAAAATCCTAAAGTTTTTGTTAGAACAGATCAACCAAATATTAATCTGATGAATCTTGATTTTGCTGATGATATTGGAACGTTTACTATTTGCTTACAAGCAAGTACTAGCAATCCAACTTGTCCAGATTCAATTTGTAAGACAGTATATAACAATGTTGAATTCAAAATTAAGATACCAAATGTATTCACACCGGGCAGTGATGGTACAAACGATGATTTTAAGGTAGATATTCAAGGATATGACAAATACGAAATGGTTATTTATAATCGTTGGGGAACAAAAGTATTTGAATCAACTGATCCAAATATAAAATGGAATGGTAAGAGTTTCAATGATGGTGCAGAATGTGCTGAAGGGGTTTACTATTATGTATTAAATTATAGGTTCAGAGGCCGTTCAGAGCAACAAGCTCGTGGTTCTATCACATTGATTAGATAATCTAAAATAAAATACCAATAAGGCCTCCAAACGAAAGTTTGGAGGCCTTATTGGTATTCTTTTGTATTGAAAATCTTTGCGAATGAATTGAAACAATATTTTAATGTCAGAAGCAGGACTTACTTCTTTTCGATAGGGTCATCATGATGCTTTAACTCTATTTTTTTGAATTGTGAAAGTAGCTTATTCTTGGCTTTAACCTTGAGTGATGATGGACTTGATATTGCAAAATTCTTTCAAGCCAAACTCACCTAACTCTCTTCCAAATCCTGAATGTTTTATTCCGCCAAATGGGAACCTAACATCGCTTCTTACCAACCTATTTATAAAAACCTGTCCACTCTCAATTTGTTCAGCAATCTCTTTTGCCCTAGTTAAGTTTTTACTCCAAACCGATGATCCCAAACCAAATCGTGTATCGTTTGCCAATTGTATCGCCTCTTTGTCATTTTCTACCACAAATAAACTCAGTACAGGTCCAAACAATTCTTGGCCATATGCCGGCATTTCGGGTTTAATGTTGCTTATAATAGTAGGAGGGTAGAAGTATCCTTGTTTTGTTATTTGCTTAGACTGAAATAAAAGGTTTGCTCCTAACTTTAATGAATCCGTAACTTGTTTGCTTAATTGTTCCATTAAATCTTTGCGAGCAATCGGTCCTATGTTTACATCATTTTCTAATGGATTTCCCATTTGAAGTTTTTTTGTAGCTTCTATTATTTTTTGTGTGAATGCCTCAGCTATATTTTTGTTTATGATGAAACGCTTTGCTGCTATACAACTTTGACCATTATTTTGAAAACGCGAATTTATGGCCACAGGAATACACGCATCCAAATCGGCATCTTCCAATACAATAAAGGGGTCGCTTCCCCCAAGTTCTAAAACTGATTTTTTAATGTGTTTGGCAGATGTGGATGCCACAATTGAACCCGCCTTTTCACTACCAGTCAAGGTGCTTGCTTTTATTCTATCATCTGTGATTAAATTTTCTATCTGAGAATCGTTTGCCAATATGGTTGTTACATATTCACCTAAGTCTGCTTCGTTTAAAAGTTCTTGCAAGGCAATGCTGCATTGTGGTACATTGGGTGCAGGTTTAACTAACATAGTATTGCCACTCATTAGAATAGGAATAACACTCCGAAGTATTTGCCAATAAGGAAAATTCCAAGGGAAGATACCTAGCACAGTACCTAAAGGTTGGAATTGAATTTCGATTGAATTATTGTTTTCAATTTCTGTTTTGTGGCTTTTTAAAATTTGATCACTTTGCGTAGCATAAAAATCACATGCCGAAACCGACTTTAATACCTCAGCTTTGGCTTCATGAAGTAATTTGCCCATTTCAATAGATGCCAGTTCAGCTAACTTATCTGCATCACGTTTTAATAGAAAGGATAGCTTCAAGAAGAATTCGCCCCTTTCTGTATATGATTTGGTTTTCCATGTTTCAAAATGAGTATGAACCGAATTTAATTTTTCCTCTAGGGCTAATGAAGAGATGAAATCATATTGCTTTAATACCTCTTCAGTATATGGATTTATTGATGCGAAATTTTTCAATGCGATATTAAAATAATGAGCAAAAGTATATTAATTCAAGAGTAGTTTGTAGATAAAAATAGGATTGATAAAAACAAAAAAGCCATGCAATTATGAAATTACACGGCTCTATTGAGATTTGATTTTTTATTTTAATGTGTTAATCCAATTTGCAATTTTTATGATGTCTTCAGCTGGCACATCAGGCAAGGCAGCCATGGGTGCGTAACCAGGCCAATTCTCAGGTTTAGGTTTGTGCACCAATTCAACCATTTGTTCAGGCGTATAGTTTTTTTGCGCTACTTCTTTATAGGCTGGCCCTACTATTTTTGTTTCTACAGCGTGACATGTAGCGCAGGTGTTTTTGCTTAATAAAGCTTCAATCTCTGTTGGAATTGAAATTGCAGTTTTACTTTCGGTGCTTGCAGTATTATTGTTACTTATAGTACTTTTTGCTTGCGTTGTGGTGTCACTACCACCGCAAGCCGCAACCAATAAAGCTACGCTAGTAATAATTGAAATGATAATCGTCTTTTTCATGTTGTAAATGTATATGCCTGAATAAATAAAATCAATGACTTGAAAAAGTTTTATCAACACCCATTTAATTATTTAAAAATCAATTTTTGGGTATCAACTATTTCTCCTTCGATAAACAAAGCACAATGGTAAAGACCTTTGGCATTATATCCATGTTCATACAACACTTCATTTACTTCAGATTCTAAGGCTACCTGTAGGCTGCTTACCAATTTACCTTGTGTGTCTCTTATTTCGATTAGGCCACTTGCCTTTTTTATTGGGTTTTTCACCCATACAGAAAAGCTTAAGGTTTCATCAGCTGGATTTGGACTGACTGGTATAAAATGAATTCGTTTTTCTGAATCAGTTAATGAAGTCATTCCTGTGTTTGGAGCACCTTTTACCTTCACCAATTGTTCAGTAGCAAATAGACTTTCAATATTTTCATCATCAAATCTAGCCACTGAAATATAATAGATGCTATCCGTTTTAACGTTAAAAAGAGTGAAATCTGTTTGCCCATTTACAGTATAAACAGTATCAAAATCAATTTTCCTAGTTCTTACACCTACTCTATAATTGTTGGGTGAAATTGGATTTTTAAAAACAATGGTAATACCATTACCTACATTGGTAATGCTAAACTCAGGCACATTCGGCCCATTTGATGCCATAGCAATACTTGTTCCGTTAATTAGGCAGTTTCGCTGAAGATATGATGTGCTTACATAGAAGCTATCAATAATATTATCGTTGTTAAAATCTTTACCCAATATATCTCTTGTGCTATGCTGTCTATCTTGATAACCTGCTGCAGGATTCGCATCCCCGTGTTCATTAGCACTTGTAAACCTTATCGAATTATAATTTTGTTGACGGAATGGAATATGGTCACCTCCTCTGCCTGTGCGGTCTTCGGCATTCATCAAATTAACAATGGTTTTGATGGGCATTTTGGGTTTCATTTCTTCTTCAAATTCTAATTTAACAAACCTTGCTAAACCTTTGTATGAAGATAAATTTGTTCCTGCTGAATATATCCTAACATTGATACTATCTCTTTCATTTTCAATCGGGCAGCCCGGAGGAGAGGAGGTTTTGCCACAAATAATTCCGCCAATTACATCGTTGTTTAAAACTGCCTTAATATTCATGTTATTTGATTTACAATATTTGGCAAAAGCATCTGCTCCATCAAGGCCTTGTTCTTCACCAATGGTTAGCATAAATACGATGGTACGTCTATAGTTTTTCGAACTCATAACCCTTGCCAATTCAAGTACTAACGCACAGCCACTTCCATTATCCTCCATGCCTTGCGCCAAACAAATGGTATCGCATACCGATTCGCATCGGCTATCAATATGTGCTTCGACCAAAACAAAACCTTTATAACTTGTATCCGATCCGGGTAATACCGCCATAATATTTTTATGCTGATTTGAACTGCAAATCAGTTTATCGAATTGAAAGTAGGTAGGGAGTATGCGTTTATTGTTTTGTGTAGAAAATCTTTCAAATTGCGCATGAGCCCATCTACGAGCAGCCCCAATTCCCATGGTATTTGAAACAGTGTCAGAGCCTGTGTTGCGTGTGGTAAATGAACTTAGTTGAGAAAGAAAATTAAGCAAAGAATCTTGATTTACTCCATCGAAAATATTGTCAATAATCTCGTTTTTACTTGATGGTTTAAGAGCATTATTGTAAAATGTGGCATTGTAATTACCTTTGAGAATACTCTCAATTGAAGGGTTTGAGAATTTATAATTGCTCTGAGCATGTGTGTTAACAAGCCAAAAGCAGCAAGAAAAAAGTAAAAGAAATTTTCTCATAATTCGTTGATGTTTATTCAAATATATTGAATCAAACGAAATACGAAAGTTAAAGTTTTAAGATGTGATTAATTAGCTTCAAATGTTCAATGTGTTCTCTGAATTTATGAGATGTAAAATCAAGAATTTTACACTCAACATTAAGCCTCAAGTCCCAATACCACTTTTTCGATGATGTCACAAGCTTCATGTATTTGGTCTTCATTAATCACCAAAGGAGGCGCAAAACGAATGATATCTCCATGTGTTTGTTTCGCTAATAGCCCATTGTCTTTAAGTTTCAAGCAAACATCATACGCGGTTTTACCATCACCAAAAGGCTTGATAACAATGGCATTCAATAATCCTCTGCCTCTAACTGTGGTTATGAGATTTGATTGGCTCATCAAATTTTCCATTCGCTCACGGAAAATTTTACCCATCGCTTCAGCATTTTCTGCTAGTTTCTCCTCAGTTAATACCCTCAATGCTTCCATAGCAACTGCACAAGCAACTGGGTTTCCACCATAAGTACTTCCATGCTCGCCTGGTTTTATTCCTAACATGACTTCATCATTGGCCAAAACGCAACTTACGGGCATTAAGCCACCCGAAAGTGCTTTGCCTAAAACCAATAAATCTGGTTTTACATTTTCATGATCGCAGGCTAACATTTTACCTGTACGACAAAGTCCAGTTTGAACTTCATCCGCAATCATTAACACGTTGTATTTGGTACACAAATCTCGAACGCCTTGCAAATAGCCTTCATGCGGCACAACTACCCCTGCTTCACCTTGAATAGGCTCAAACATAAAAGCGGCAATGTTTGGATTGGATTTGAATTTGTTTTCTAAAGCTTCTAAATCATTGTATGGGATTAATGAAAATCCTGGCATAAAAGGTCCGAAACCAGCATAGCTACTTGGGTCATTGCTTGAGCTAATGGCAGCCATGGTTCTTCCCCAAAAATTACCTTCAACAAAAATAATTTCTGCTTTGTTTTCGGCAATACCTTTTACAGCATATCCCCATCTTCTGGCTAATTTAATGGCAGTTTCACCACCTTCAACACCTGTATTCATTGGCAATACTTTGTCATAACCAAAATATTGGGTAATGAATTTTTCATATTCTCCAAGTAAGTTATTGTGAAAGGCGCGACTGGTTAAAGCCAATTTCTGCACCTGTTTAATCATTGCATCTAAAATACGCGGGTGGCAATGACCTTGGTTAACGGCACTGTAAGCAGATAGGAAATCAAAATACTTTTTACCTTCCACATCCCACATAAAAATACCTTTAGCACTTTCAAGTACTACGGGAATGGGATGGTAATTATGCGCACCATAAGTATGCTCTAAATCAATAAAGTAATCAGATTTTGTAAGTTCCATTGCGTCTTTCATCATGGAGCAAACTTACATCAATATTTGCTTATTTTAAAGCGACTTACATCAGATTTCCATTCACAACAACACTCTCTATTACATCACTACCAAAATTATAAGGGATAAAGGCTAAGCTTGAAATGGGTTTAGTAATAATTAAATTGGCTATTTTGCCTTTGCTTATGCTTCCATGTGTATGGCTCAATTCCAAAGCATAAGCTCCATTGATAGTAGATGCATTGATGGCTTCTTCAGGTGTAATCTTCATCTGAGTGCAAGCCAAACTTACCACAAAACCCATTCGTCCATTGGGCGAGCTCCCTGGATTATAATCACTGGCTAGACAAACGGGCAGTCCTGCATCAATCATTTTGCGGAATGGGGCATAAGGAATACCTAAAAAGAAACTGCAATTAGGCAGAGCAACTGGCATGGTTTGACTATTTTTCAAACAATCAATTTCTGCATCGCCTGTATATTCAAGATGATCCACACTCAAGGCTTTGTGTTTTACTGCCGTTTGCACCCCGCCTGTATAGCCCAATTCGTTTCCATGTATTTTGGCTTTAAGTCCATATTGTGAAGCTGCATCAAGCACTTGGCTAGTTTCTTCAGGGCTATAAAAACCTTGGTCACAAAACACATCGCAATAATCTGCTAAGTTTTCAGCCGCAATCTGAGGCAACATTTCCTCAATGATAAGTTTAATATAAGCTGGATGATCGTGTTTGTATTCCATTGGATAGGCATGTGCCCCAAGAAATGTAGCTTTAATAGTAATAGGAGAGACTTCTTTTAATCTTTTAATCACACGAAGCATCTTGATTTCATCCTTTACTGTGAGGCCGTATCCACTTTTAATCTCAATGGCACCTGTGCCATACGAAATCACTTCATTCAATCGAGCTAAGGCTGCCTCAAAGAGCTCATCTTCGCTTATGGCTTGTAGTTTCTTGGCAGAATTTAAAATGCCACCACCTGCAGCGGCTATTTCTTCATAGCTTTTGCCTTTAATGCGCATCACAAATTCCTCTTCTCGTGTGGCAGCAAATACCAAGTGTGTATGTGAGTCAACGAAGGATGGCAGCACTGTTTTATTCGTAGCATCTACTTTAGTTACATTAGATGTTTCTATATCTAATTTTGAAATATCCTCCATCTTCCCATAAGCCTCAATCAAACCATCTTTGCAATAAATAAAAGCATTTTCAATACTAGACAATTCTGCCATTTCTGAACCTCTGCGAAGCAGTCGTCCGCTTTCGTCAATGCCTACTAGTTGTTTGATGTTTTTTATGAGAAGACTATTATTCATGATTGATTCCTTTTACCCTTGGCACAAGCCTTTGAATAGATTATGAAAGCAAATATATATTTTACTTTGGCTTTCTCAGCTTGGTTTCTGAAATCGATAAGTGTAAAAAGAATTTGTGGTATATACTTAAAATATATACTTTTGCTATAACTATTTATGAAAACATTATCATTAAAATTAGACAATGCCATTTTTGATGAAACAGAAAAAATAACTTCTGAAATCAAAACAACTCGGAATAGGTACATCAATGAAGCGGTTGAATTATACAATCAGTTTAACAAAAGAAAGTTGTTAAAAATGCAAATACAAAAAGAGTCATCGCTAACTAAAAATCATTCGTTGGCAATATTAAAAGAATTTGAATCTTTTGTAGATGAAGATTAAGCAATTTGAAATTTGGTTGGCTGATTTAAATCCTAATAGAGTAACCGAGTCAGGAAAAACTAGACCAGTAGTGGTAGTTCAATCTGATTTGTTAAATGAAGTACATTTATCTACATTGATTTGCCCGATTTCAACAAATGTTAAACCAGATATAAACCTGTTAAGAGTTCATTTGAATAAAGGTCAGCTAGACAAACTAAGTGATATTTTAGTGGATCAGATTAGGGCAATAGACAATCAAAGATTGATTAAAAAGTTAGGAAAGCTAACTAAAGATCAACAAAACAAACTCAAGGCAAATATTAAAATAGTGATGGATTTATAGATTACTCTATATATTTTTGATTTTTTTCTCAATCCCACTTGTTGAGTAACCTTCAATATAATCAATGGTTTTTACCTCGCCTCCTTTTGCCATTACCACATCATACCCAACAATGTTCTCAGGTTTATAGTCACTGCCTTTTACCAGCACATCTGGTTGCACCAATTTGATGAGTTCATATGGTGTTTCTTCATCAAACAAAGTCACAGCATCCACAAAAGCCAATGCACTTAAAATAAATTGTCTTGATTGTTCATCTTGAATAGGGCGATGCGGTCCTTTGAGCTTGCTAACCGAGGCATCGGTGTTTAAACCCAAAACAAGCTTTGAGCCCATATCAGCAGCTTTGGCTAAGTAGTCGATATGCCCTCGGTGAATCAAATCAAAACAGCCATTGCTGAAAACAATTTTTTCACCCGCTGCATGCCATTTTTTTACTTGCTCACTAAGGCTTTCCCAAGTGTGTATTTTATTATTTATATTTTGGTGGTGTGACACGGGTAATTATGAATTTAGAATTTAAAATTAAGAATTATGAGCTGACTATATCTAATTGATTTTTGAATTACTACTTATGATTTTCTACTACCGTTTTCATATGCTCTAAAAACTCTTTCATTCCTGATTGCGAATGTTGATGGGCCTCAGGGCTAGGAT
>Ga0214921_10008476_pt1 | contig 13314 bp, 9 predicted proteins | sample LL1505_MetaG_FD_177992 | JGI IMG/M metagenome (GOLD analysis project Ga0214921, IMG submission 177992) | Freshwater microbial communities from Lake Lanier, Atlanta, Georgia, United States - LL-1505 | ecosystem: Environmental > Aquatic > Freshwater > Lake | place: USA: Georgia | collected 2015-05-28 | reverse complement strand
AGTACCAATGGGCCCAGGATCACCTTTTTCGCCTTTAAGTCCATTCATTCCCATATCCCCCTTATCACCTTTGTCTCCCTTATCACCTTTGTCCCCCTTATCGCCATTGTCCCCCTTATCACCTTTATCACCGTTTGATCCAGGTGGTCCAATTGGACCGGTACCCCCAGGTTGACCCTCGGGACCTTGTTCGCCAGGTAGACCATTTGAACCATTCAATCCAGCTTGCCCAGTTGGGCCTGTTGGGCCTTGTGCACCAGCAGGACCAGCTGTACCTTGTTCGCCAGGTGGACCAGCTGTACCTTGTCCGCCAGGTGGACCAGCTGGACCAGCTGGACCTTGTCCTCCTTGAGAACCAGGCGGCCCTTGTACGCTACCAAATACTTTAAAGTATGCGTTACGTTGACTATTTCCTCTAAAATTACCACATTCTCGTTTCGTCCAACAACGATTATTATCTTGGTTCATAACAAAACCGTTGCAATCACCTGATTCATCACACCAATTCGCACACTGATCTACCGAGCCAACAACTCTTTCTCCACTAAGGTCAGCCCCTGGACAATCTATATTTCCAATTTTAGCATAAGGTCTATAATATTCTCTGACCAACAGGAAATACGTATGAACACATGATATTATAAAAAATATACTAAATAAAATTGAAAATATAATAAAAATGGTTTTATGTATATCAAACTTCATGTTATTATAATATTGATATATTTTAATTTCTATTCGTGCATAAATATATTTATGCACGAATAGGATATGGGTTATCCACTCTTTTGCATCCGCAAAGAATGTATGGATACAAAAACACGGATAGACCTTAATACTTAAAATATATTTTTGTAGGAAGGATCATAAGGAAACCGTAGGTTCCCTTACTTTTAGGGAAGGATCATAAGGAAACCGTAGGTTCCCTTACTTTTAGGGAAGGATCATAAGGAAACCGTAGGTTCCCTTACTTATTAGGGAAGGATCATAAGGAAACCTGGGTTTCCTTACTTATTAGGGAAGGATCGTAAGGAAACCTACGGTTTCCTTACTTCCACGTCCCAAAATAATTATGCTTGGCATATTCCCCAAAATATTGACGCCTTCCATTATTAATTACTAAAATATCATCCTTATCCTTGTAATTAATATATAAATCCGTAACAAAATCTGGTCCGGTTGTTTTATAAACATAATCTTCAGAATCAAAGTTCACATATTTGATATATTTATTGATATTTGTATGGATTTTATCTATAATAACTTTAATAAAAGGGTGTTTAGGACAGGCAGCAAAAGCATATTGTCCCAATAAATAATAATATCCATTATCACAAAATGGTTTGTATCTACGCATTTTACACATGTCCTTACTTATAAATTCATCAATTGGAAAAACACAATTATATTTCAACAAATCATCAAAAGATTTTAAACATAACATATCTAAATCCATATAAAAGCCGCCAAAATGGTAAATAGCAACATATCTAAAAAAGTCTATTCGCTGGATTTTTATTGGCAAATTCAAATAGGTTTGATAATATTCAGGATAATTAGTTTTTAAAAAGTTCTCAATATCATTATCTGTAAAAAAGAGATATTCATAATCGGGGTTATTTGTTTTAATTGATTCAATGAGTGGCATATACCGTTGTGGAACACTATTGGTTTTCCATGTTTGAATTATTATTTTAGGTATTTTTTCTGTTTCATATTTTATTGATGAATTTGGTGGATTAATTACTAAATTACTTTTTATGTTTACATTTTGATTTATTTCATATAATTTATACAAAATGAATATTAATATTATTAATATTATTGCAATAATAGTATAATACATATTATAATACATATTATAATATACTTATATTATAAATCAAAAATAAATTTATAATATATGAATAAAAAAACCATAATTATTATTCTATTAACAATTTTAATCATTTTTGTTATCTTTTTTCCTTTACAGACATTGTGTGAAAATTTTTATTTAATAAATGACAAGAAAGAACTTAGTGAAGTTGATATTATGAATTCTGAATATAAACCATTAGTTGTTTTATATAGTTGTTTAAATCGTTATTGGGATAAAACCATAGATAACCATATAGAAGTAATAAAAAAAATAACTAATAATGATTTAAGTAATGTATTAATAGGAATTCATTATTGGAAAGACCCTTCAATTGAAATACCAAATTCTATAAAAAATATGAATTACAAGTCATCATCAAGTGAGAATATAATAGCTGATAATAAATTAATTTATAGTAAAAATGAAACTTTTAACAATGGTGTTTTAACAATTAAAAGATTTATTTTTTCAATAAAAAATGCATTAGAAAATGCAGAAATCCTTTATTATGAAAAATACAAACATGAAATGCCAATCGAACAACCAATTCTACGTTTTAGATATGATTCATACGTACATGATATTGCTAAGTTTCCCTATCCATTAAATAATGAGGATAATTATTATTTATCTACATGGAATACTGATCATCGTGGCTATAATAATAATCGTATAGAAATAGCAGATGCTGTATTAATTACAACCAAAAAAGTGCTTATGAATTTAATTAAAATAGATGTTGATAAATTTATAAATGATAATATTGATATATTAAACCCTGATTCTCATTTTCATGAGAGTTTATTATATTTTATATTAGAAAAAACAGGAGTAAAAATTGTTTTTGATTTTAATTTACATTTGTCTTTAATAAGAAAAGATGATAAAATTACGAATTTAAGTTATAATAACTACCGATAGTAATCTAAATTTTATTTTTTAGGTATTTTTTAGATGATTTTATGAAATATGATTATGTAGGAGCACCATGGAAGGATGCGGTTGGTAATGGAGGATTCTCATTAAAAAAATTATTATTGTTTTCTTTTGTTTGTTTTATTTCTTTTGCTGTTTTTCTTTCTTTTGTTGGTTCTATTTTTAAAACCACCACGTGCTGATGCAGTTTCAATTATAGGTGATAATACAACAAAGTCGGGTTTACCTAAGTACCATTTTTTTATTTTCTTGGTTTCTTCGTCCCTATAAATTATGGCATACTCACTCTCATTTTTATCTAAATCATAATTTTTATGTAAACCCTCAAAGATCCCTAAAGCCTCATGGTTATCGATTGGAGTATGACTATAAGATACTCTGTATCGAGGAACACTATTTTTCCCATTCTCTTCACGTATAGGTAAATATTTATGTTGTTTGTTAGTTGGATATAATTCTTCAACTCTGAATCGTATTGCATTACGCAAAAACTCTTCGTGATCAGCTGTACGTCTTGGGCGAGACATATATATATATATATATTATAAATATATTTATGCATGAATAGACCTTAATCTCTATTCTTGCATAAATGTATTTATGCACGAATAGGATATGGGTTATCCTGTCTTTTGTATCCAAATGGATACAAAAACACGGATAGACCTTAATAAAAAATTGATTAAAAATAATCTCCATATATTCTAAATATAATCACTTATCAGTAATAAAATGTCTTCGAGTTCTTCGAGTCCACTTATTATTTCTATTGAGGGCAATATTGGCTCCGGTAAAACAACCATTATTGAACATCTTGAAAAACGAATTGGAAAAAATAAATCAATTCTATTTTTGAGAGAACCTTTAGATGTATGGGAAAGTGTAAAAGACAACAAAACAGGAAAAAACATTTTAGAAAAATTCTACGAGGATCCTGAAAAATATTCTTTTCCATTTCAGGTAATGGCATATTCTTCGAGATTATCCATGATCCGTAAAGCAATAAAAGAAAATCCGGATTGTCAAGTCATTATTTGTGAACGCTCATTGGAAGCTGATAAAAATATTTTCGCCAAAATGCTATATGATGATGGAAAAATAGATGATGTCTGCTACCAAATTTATAATAAATTTTATAAAGAATTTTCAGAAGAATTCGGTTTGGATAGTATTATTTACATAGACGCGGATGCTGAAGTTTGTAAACAACGTGTAGAAAAACGCAGTAGACAAGGTGAAGATGGTATTTCTCTCGAATACTTACAAAAATGCAAGGATTATCATGATGAATGGTTATTAAATGAACCCAAAGCTTTTAGAATAAAAACAAATCAGAATGTTACTTATGATACTAGTGATCCATTTGATAAAGGAAATATATGGTTAAATACTATTTCTGAACATATAAATGAATTATTGGAATACAATAAAGGATATAATCAAATGTATCGCGTTTAGATCCCATAAAATACCATAAAAACTATCCTTATTCAAGTACTTTTACGGAAAAGTATTTGAATTTTTTCCTACAAGTTTGCACGAAGAGGGGTTCGAACCCTCGCATCTCACGATAGTGGGTCTTAAGTCCACCGCCTTAGACCACTCGGCCATTCGTGCTCTAGTGGGTTGCCCCACATTATTATATAACGTTTATTCTTTATATTCTTTTTGCTTATCTTTTTACAGATGAAAAATTGATTTTTATGTTTGTATTTTATGCCTATAATATAGAGACAATCAAATACATAATAACAATGAATATTCAACAAAGTGCATTTTACGCGGTCGTGGTATTACAGGAGATTGTATTGATACCGTATACATTTGGCGAAGAAATATATAAACGTGCTAATGATAGATATAATAATTATACTAGAAAGACATGGAGTATGCGATAATACAATCACAAAGACATGTTCATTTTAAAAACAGAATTTGGTTTATTTTTATCATTTTTATTTTCATTATTAATTAAAAAATAATGTCCATATGCAAATTCGAAATCACCTAAAACACGTATTTCTTTTGGTATAGTAAATAATCGACGATCAATTGTAACCATCTTGCGATCATAGTATTCTGAATTATGCGTATATGCTATTGCTTGTATTAATTGACTATTCCAAGATATTTTTTTATCTTTGTTATGGTTACGTATAACAAGGTCACATAAATCATATAGCTTTTCTTTTACTATTTCATAATCGGTTTTGTTTTCATGTCTATGTTTTACTAATAATAGTTTGTTTTTTATTATTAGTGCGTTCATATTATTATTTGATTTTTTATTATTTGAAAACTTTATAAATGGATTTGTTTTTTCAATATTATTTGATATGATAGAGAACATTGTAATATATATTGTTATTATTTTGTATGTTTTCAATAATAACAATAGTGCATTGTTTTATGAATAATGTGTGGTTTTATCAAAAACCCAATGATGGTTATCTGAGTGAACGTTTGTTAATATTCTATTCCTTAGTCCTGGTGCTGATATATTTACATCTCGAGCAGCATCTGCCATATTATTAAAATGTGTTTTTTCACCAGTAGAACAACATATTTTTATAACTGGTTGATCAGAATATTGATCATCTCTACTTATACCTGAATATCGCCATAAAAATGACCTACATAATGTCTTATTTCTTAATGCTATACCTATTGCTGTTCCAGTAGTCAATCCCAATGCTCTTCCAGCTGCCTCTATACTTTCATATGATACTATAACTTTATTTGTAACAGGATCTATTTGATCTATAGCACGTCTAGATTTTCTAACTATAGGCACTTCTGGGTTTTCGATTTTATTTGTATTTGCTAATTGATTATCAATACCAATAATTACATCAGATAATTGATCTAAATTTTTGGAATTATCTATTAATAATTTTTCAACCCGTATTGATAAATCTATTGCCTTTTTTACATCTTCAAATGTTCCTTCGAATTTGCCATTTCCTAAAAAACATAGAGAACTTTTCATTATGAATATCATTATTTTCTCCGTAAATGGATAAGAAACTTTTGTAAAATATTTCATTTCTCCTTTACTGTGTGATTTTTTTAATGTATCTGTTAGAATATCTAATCCTGATTGTCTAACTATTGAACATTTATATCGCAAATTATCATATTCAAATGCATATAAAAAATATCCATATTTGGTTATGTTGAAATCTCCTCCTACATGTTTTGATTCATTTGTAATATCTGGTTTGTAATTTGCCAGTTTTTCTTTTAGGTTCTCAATCTCTTTATCTTTTGTTTTCATTTGGTTTTCTAATTTCATAAAATTATATTCTAATTGATCATATTTTTCAATCAATAGTTTATAATTTTCTAGATTATATTCGTTCTCTTTGATAATATCCTTTATCATTTTATCAAGATTTTCAAACGTAATATCTTTTATTGATAATAATTCAGTAAAATTGATGTTCTCAATTAATATATTTCTACGTTTCTTTTTGAGTATTTCATGTTTTTTTATAGCATTTTCGATTTGTATTTGATTAGTAACTTTGAAAGCATTTACTAGAGTAAAATTAGTAAAATTTTTTTTATGTTCATCCACACGTCTGTTTAATTCATTAGAATATCCGAATTTTACTAGAGGTTCATTCGTAACACTTTTATTATCGATTTTACCATAATAAATACACTGGGTATTTTTGGGAAACTGATCGAGAAGGGTTCTCTCTTTTAGAGTATCCTTTTCTTTTTCTGTGGTAATTAATACGTTTTCAAGTTGATTTTTTAATTCTGTTGTTTGTTTTTCTGATGTTATTAATACGTTTTCAAGTTGATTTTTTAATTCTGTTGTCTCTTCATTTATTACTTCATGTAAAGTTTCTTCTAATTTCATATAATATTCATGTATTTCATCCGCTTTTTTTGTTCCGGCTTTTAAACAAAAGGACTTGAATGTTTTTACAGTCATCATAACTTTAATTACATTATGTCCACCGCGTCCTTTTTTTGCTCCTGATGCATCAGGAGCAAACAATTTGTAATCTTTATCAAGTGTGAATTGTTTATCCAATAAATGTTTTGCATTATCCTTTTTGTAAAATCCTAACCATTTCCAAATTTTATCTAAATCAATAACAAAATCTGATTTTTCGTCAAAATTTAGATAACAATAAAAACTAGCAACAAATAATTGTTGTTCATTATCAGTGAATACATTTTTTATTTTTTCAAGTAATCTATTTTGATAAGTGGAAGATAATCTTGTGATTGGGTTTTGTTCAATCAAATTGACAATATTGAGCTCTGTCATTTTGATTATAATATAAATTCAAATATTTTCTTTATATTCTTTTTCTGGCAAATTGTTTCTGTTTCTGGAAACAGAAACAATCGTTTATCGATTTCTAAAGCGAAAACCTATTCAAAAATAACACCATAAAGGGAAGGGGTTGCAGGGGAAACCGTAGGTTTCCCTGCTAATTAAACTTTACAACAATCTTCACTGTCTCCTTCTTAATACACTTGCATGCTGACACTGATAATTCCTCACGTTTCTTACGAGTCTTCGTATTATCACTCGATGTATCTGATGACTCTGAATCAGTAGGACTTCGACGTTTTGATGTGCTATTTCTCAAATTCATATCGTTTTCTATGTCTGCATAATTCGTCTCAATATAATCCACGATTTTATTCTCGATTGCCCATTTAAAAAAATTCAATTGGCCAATTGTGGTCTCCATCATTTTTTCATCATCGTAAGGAATTGAGATGCGTTCCCAGCGACAGAACGGATCAAAGCGAGATTTACTGTATGCTTTCAATTTCAACTTATAATCATTGTATACTTTGAAACGTACAGATTCGTTTGATGACTTTGTATCCAATAATTCATATACTGTGTAATATTTTTTAGCGAAATTAGTAACAAACCAATCAATAATACGTAATGAAATTTTTGATTCACCATTAATAATACACATCATTTTCTTCAAGTTCTCATGGTTCTTATAAAATTCCATTAAATTTTTTAATAAAAGATCATTTTGAGTATTTATTTTGGATGAATTATAAACAGACATTATAGTATTCATTAGTTTTATGTTTTTATACACTTTTTAATTTAACCATAATTCTTAGGAATATACTTAAATAACATTATTTTGGATAACTATGGTTAATCTCTATTCGTGAATAAATGTATTTATGCACGAATAGGATATGGGTTATCCTCTTTTTTGTATCCGCAAAGAATGTATGGATACAAACACACGGATAGACCTTAAGGTATATCCATGAAAAGAAATCAAATAAGTAATATATATGTATTTATTTTATATATTAAATATATAAAAACAATATTTTTTTACCAATGTCTAAAATTTTTAAAAGTAAATTTATTACAGAATATGTTTTAACTTCTTTAATTATTGGTCAGTCTAGAAAACATCCGTTTGCTGAAAAATATGAAGATATTACTAAAGCGGAATATTTAGGAATATATCATTCACTTATTAGGAAGATTAATGAAAAACACAAAATTATTGTCTATACAGTTAAAGAAAGCATTAACGATCGTAGTAACGTATCAGATATAAAAAAAGAAATTTTAAATATTATAGAAGTTGAAGGTTTAGAAAATGAATTGTTTGAAAATCTAACCTTTGATATATTGGATAATATGTTAAATTATTCTAAAGCAAATAAGGGGAAAGAATTTAAAGCATTAATTAAAGGAAGAATTAATATTTTTAAAAACGAAAATAACATTCAAGTTATTTATAATAACCTGAAATTGAATTTTCCATCTGATAATAAAATTTTAGAACAAATAAATTTTTTCTTACAAAATGATACGCAAAAATTAATTTTTTTTAAAAATATATATTTAATATTTGGTGAAGATAATATAAAAAAAATACTTGGAATGGATACAAAAGAACAAGAATATAAAAAATTATTTAAAAATATTTTCGCTAATAATGGTATAAAATTAAATTTATTTGTTTTTCTTATTATTTTATTAAAATTCTATTTTTGTCATTCCCAAAATTGTAAAGGTATAACAGGTATATTTACTAATATAATAACAAAAAATGATGAAATAATTTCCAATTTAGAAATGAAGGAAATTTTTGATAATAGGTTTACATTAGATGCTAGACAATTATTAGCTGTTCAAAAATTTACTAAAATGCGTGATAAAAGAGACAAGGCATGTTTTTTATTTCATGGCGTAGGTACAGGTAAAACTATGACATCTTTGTCAATTGCACTATTTAATTTAGAAGAAAAACATAGTGATATAAATACACCTTTTAAAATATTAGTAATTTGTCCAACTGGCATTTTTAGAGGGCCTTTTTTTGATGATGCGAAAAAATTAGGTATTTCAGTCGGAAGTATTGTAGTCGAAAATATTAATTCAGGTGTTTCTCATTTAACTAGAGAATCTTTTAGAGGGAAAATACCAAAATCAAACCTAAAAATTAAGGAAATTGATGAAAACACAGAATTTTACCATATAGAATTCGTAGGTTTCGATTATAATAATTTTTTAATTTGTGATTTAAATATTTTTGTAGAAAATGTTTCTGATGATAAAAAAGATTCTAATCATGAAGAACTATATCCTGATGTATTAATTTGTGATGAAGCTCATCGTCTATTGATTGAAAATTTACAAGGAGGCCGTAAAATTAAATGGGGATTCTACGAACCATTACAGTTAGTAAATAATTACTCAAAAGAAATACATGAATTAGGGCCTGCAGAAAACCGTATTTTAAGTAAAAATGTTTTTCAAAACATTGACTTTGTTCGATTCATAGGTAAATTTAAATATTCTATTTTTTTAACAGGAACACCAATTCAAAATACTTGTGAAGATTTAATAGATATAATTAATTTTTTAAATTGTCCATTAATAAATTTAAGCAATTACAAAAAATTTATGGATGATACAGTAGATAATGGTGGACAAAGAGGTATTTTCAAACCAATAGAAAATAGTATTGTAAAATCACTTTTATATACAAAAAATAGTTATACAAAAACAATTTCTATATTTTATAATTTTTTATCTATAGAAGAATATATAACCTTAAAATACGAGAACCTTGTAGGAAACGTTTTGGTATCTGCCTTATATGCAAGAAATAAAAGCGAAGCCATTGGAGATGCTTTAGGTAATATAGTATCATGGCCATTTTTATTAGCATCGAAGAGTATAACAATTGCAACTGGAAAACAAGAAGTTCTTTATTTAGTATTAAATACAACATGTGATATTTTTAAAGCTTTTGGTAGAAAAGTAAGTAATAATTTTGGAATTAAGGAATTTTATAGAGCTATAAATGATAAAAGAAGTGAACTTTTTGAATGTATTAAAAATTATCTTATTAGTCGTGATACTACTACTACTAATAATGAAATGAATAAATTTTTGGAATATGCATCAGCCTTTTTTACAGGCATGCTTAATATTAAGATAACACCCATAGAAAAAAAAAATTTTGTTGATAATTTTAAAAAATTTGTTACAAATACGATAAGTCAGTTTTCTGAGTTTCAAAAGCTAGATTTATCTCAAGAATATCAAGGTGGTGGTGGGTCACCAAGAACGCAAACACAAACGCAAACACAAACACAAACACAAACACAAACACAAAAACCACTTGTATTACGTTTAACAGGTAATCCATCAAACGAATCAAAAACACAAACACAAAAACCACTTATATTACGTTTAACAGGTAATCCATCAAACGAATCAAAAACACAAACGCCAACAGAAACAAAACACAATCCATCAGAAAAAAAAATGCTAACATCTAAACCTAAAGCATCAAAAGCATCAGAACATTATAAAATTTTAATGGAAGTACTGGATGAAGAAAAAAGAAAATCTAATATCAGATTGGAATTTATTGCATCATTGACTGATTATTTTTCGAATCCAACATTAGAAAAATACGTTGATATTATTACAGGCAATAAAGTAATTATTTATTTTAAAACTATTAATACTAATTATAATGAAAACGAAGATGAATCGCATATAAGCGTATACACTTTTTTAATTTTTTATTTATTAAACTATTTATTACAAAATGATAGCACCCATAATGAAGTAGTATTAGGATTAAATAGCTTAAAGGGTGGATTTGGTGAAGCTACAGATATTATTACAGTTATTAAAGATTCAATTTTTTATATTTTAAGGGCTATACTTATAATAATACTTTATATAATAGGTGGTTCTCAGTATATTGCTAAAGGCGCGTTGGAATCTTATTTTAATCAGTTGAAAGCATTTTTAGTAAACTTATCAAATTCTAAAAAAATAGGTTTGGATTTTTTAAATTTTCTTAGAAAAAACACATTTAAAATTAATGATTTATATGATTTTTTAAAACAAAACCCCGAAATAATCGCAACCGTTATTATGTATGCTGTTATTCAATATTTTTTAATAATATACACAGGCGCAATTGGTAATACTTTATTAACAATGACAAAAAGTGAATCAGTTCGAGTGTTTATTAAAATAATAGCGAAACTTTTAAAAGCATTCATATTAGACGTATGTAATTTAAATATTGAAAATTCAGTAAAACATTCCAAAAAATTTATGTCAATTTATAATTATGCATACAATGATCACGCAATAGATAAAAAAGATTTTTATAAAGAGATTAAAAAAAAAAATTTAAATTACAATAGATCTGGTAGTTTTGATAATATAGATTTATATTTTAATGCTATAGGTAGCATTAGTAATTTTCCTAGAAGAAATATTTCACAAATTTTAATAAAAATGACGATTACACAAATTAGTAAAATAAATAGAATATTTTTAAATAATGAAGAAAATTTAAATGATGGCAAAAAACTTCATGAAATGCACCGTATAAAACACGGTGATTCTAGTTGGGATGATTATTCAAAATCTCTAAATAACATGATTTGCGACGAAAAATATATAGATAATATAGGAGATGATATTAATTATAATATAAATGAACTTTATAACGGTGTAATAGATGACGATTTCAAAACAAAATTAAATAGATTACAAGAACATTATGAAGCCTCAAAAATTTTTAATGATTCAAATCAATTAAACAAAACAAATATAAATATAAATATTTTGAATAATTTGGATATAGAAATTCGTAAAGATGAAACCTATGACGAATTAAAAGAAAAAATCCTTAAAAACATAGCTGAGTTAGAACCTCCAACATATTCAGAAAATACATTTGGGCATATATTACATTTATTAAAGATTATTAGATGCGGTGCAATTTATAATTATAAAGGTACGTATTCTTTTCATGCTCATTACAAAAAAAATCAAGAATATGAATATTATTTACCGATATTCTATCCAACAACAAATGAAATAATGTATAGTTTTTGTAGTTATCTACGTGATAACAACGAAAATTTTTTATGGTTATGTAGTAGCTTACCAGAAGAAAACAAAAATTTAGAAATAAATAATAATTATAAATGGGGACAAATATTTACATTTCCTATTCGTGGTGAAACTACAAAATCAGATCCTAATCATCCTAATTATCCTATTTGTATTATAATATCGCCTGATAATACTGAAGGATTTAGTTTTATTTATAATCCTGTTATTATATTGCCTACATTATGTAAAAATGCGGGAGATCAAGAACAAGTTTATGGTAGAATTTTAAGAAAATATAAAGATCATGAAAATATTAATAATACAGTAGGAAAAGAAAAACAATATGACAAAATGGTTTATCAATATTTTTTAGGAAATGAGGAAGAAGCAACAGCATTTAATATAACAAATTTAGAAAAAAAATATAAATTAGATGAAAACCATAAATTTTTAACTGATTATAATAATTATATTAGATTTGGAGAATTAACAGAAGCTCCTATTGTTGTTAAACTTATTCCTGTATCTGCAATTAAATATGGTTATGATTTTATATGGAATATTATTGCCCTTTTAAGAAATAATATATTAGCTAATAGTGATATTGTTCAACATTTTGAAGGATATTTTATAAAAGAAAGTATTATAACAGGATCAACTGTTAACCCTGATAATAATCAACCTTATGATCAAGAAACATTAGAAAATTTTCTAAAGTTTCAATTTGTTTCAATGGAAAATAAGTTAATATTTATATCTTCTGCTAATAATGTAACAAGTGGATTTTTTAAAAAATTTACTGAAAATGAAAATCATTCATATTCATATAGATATAAAATGATATTTCCAGAAGATGTACTAGGTAATAATAATTTTTTTTGTAATTACTATCAAAGTTTATTACAGGATTCAAATGAAACTATAATATTAAATAATAATAATAGACGTGATGCTCAGTTAACAAGTTATGGTCCGATAAATCAAGAGCTTCTGCATGCAAATAAAATTCAACAGCTTCTGCATGGAAATAAAAATATATTGGGAAGGCTTCTTCGGCTTGGTGGTTATACGAAAAAATATAAACAAAAAAAAAAAAAATAAACAAAAAAAAAAA
>Ga0214921_10008475_pt1 | contig 13315 bp, 22 predicted proteins | sample LL1505_MetaG_FD_177992 | JGI IMG/M metagenome (GOLD analysis project Ga0214921, IMG submission 177992) | Freshwater microbial communities from Lake Lanier, Atlanta, Georgia, United States - LL-1505 | ecosystem: Environmental > Aquatic > Freshwater > Lake | place: USA: Georgia | collected... | reverse complement strand
TTGTTGGCACACTCTCAAAACCCTCGAAGATGCCTGGATATGCTTATTCAACTCCTGCCAAGCGTTGTCTTATCGGGCAGAAAATGCGGAATGTTGTAGGAAGCATTTGTGCTTTTTGCTATGCTCTTAAAGGGCGTTATGTTTTCCCTAATGTTCAGAAAGCTATGGAAAAGCGTTTCGCTTCTCTTACTAACGATTTGTGGGTAGATGCTATGACATATTTAATCGGCAAGGTTAAGAATCCACATTTCAGGTGGCACGATTCAGGAGACTTGCAAGGTGTTTGGCATATTGAAAAGATTGTAAAGATTGCAAAGAATCTTCCTAACATTTCTTTTTGGTTGCCCACAAGAGAGTATGCTTTTGTCTCAACTTATATCGAACAAGGTGGAGAAGTTCCTCCTAATCTTACCATCCGTTTGTCTGCTCTTATGATGGATGGCCCCGCACCCGTAGGAATCGCACAACGCCTTGGCTTGTGCGTTAGCGGTGCAAGCAAGCTAGGAAACTTTAATTGCCCAAGCTCTAAACAAGGTAACAAGTGCGGAGATTGTCGCAAGTGTTGGGATAAAAATGAGTTTGCAATCGATTATAAAAAGCATTAAGATGCTTATATGCTTATTTTAATTATCGGAATTATACTTGGAATCTTATTCTTATGAAAATTGAAAAACTACTAAACGAAAATCTAGAAAGCTTTTATCCTTGGAGCGATTCTGATAATCCTCCACTCGACACAAACAAAAGTTTTGTAGAAAAACAGAGAGAGATTGACGAAGTGTTTGAGGGTTGGCGAGCTAGTATGTAAAAGTAACTGATGCAAGTCGTTGACCATTAACGATTTGCGTCAGCGCTGCTCCCGCCGAGCTGCAAGTCGTTAACTATCAATAACTTATTAAGACTCTCCCATATCACGCATATGGTCAGAATCAAGTTCTGCTTGAGTTTCTAAAGCTCGCTCCATAGCTTGATCATCCAGCATTTTTTTTGCCCAGATTTTTAATGTTTTTTCGTCATCGAATATATCAATCATATTTTATTCTCCACAAATTTCTGAGTCGCCAAAGTAACCGTAATCCTCATCAGTTCCGTGGCCAGCAGAAGCCATAGCAGAATCAAAGTCGCCATCCATAGATTCGTCTGGTTCGTTCGAGGTTTCGGATTTGATAGCGCGATCATCTTCGCGCATCTCGTTAAGGATGTCACGCACATCCTGCGAGCCCAACATATGTTGAGCCATCCATTCCTTTAGGGACGCTTTGTAGTCCATATTATTTGACCTCCACAATAGTTTCGCTGGAGCTGTAAACTCCAGACAACGCATCGAGCATTGCATTGACCGCATCATTGGAATTGATGTAGTCAAAGAACGCATTAGCGTCCACATAAGCCTCTTCGCAGGTTTCCGTCGCTAGGGATGTGATTTGATTTGTCATAGATTAAATGTATCACAGATTATTTTTAGCACAAGGTTTATTTTCAGAAAAAACAAATAGCAGAATATCTAATAGCAAATAGGAAATAGCCTAATACAAAATAGCCGAGATCTTTTCGCTTTATTCAGTTTTGCGCTGAAGATCGAGTTTGTGTAAGTCGTTGATTATCAAGGGTTTGCGCGCGGCGCGGGGCGTTTTTGTTGCAAATCGTTGATGCTTAGAGACTTACAAGAGGTCTCTGAGATTCAAACAACTCGCAGAAAGATAGTAAAAAAATCTTTCACGCAAAAAGTTTTTCTTCTCACCATTTTTCACGGCAAGTCTATAAGTTTTTTTATTTAGTTTGAAAAGTATTTTTTTCATTAGTCTCCTTTGTAACTTCCAGCTTCGTTATAGCTTTGAAAGATTCGGTTTGAAACTTTCATCGCTTCTTCAACTTCTTGTAGAAGTGCGATGCTTCCTTTTACTTTTTTAACTTCCACAACATCGAGGAGAGAAGTCATCCCAACGATGCCAGCACCATTCATTCCCCTGAACGAGAGGAAAAGAATGTTTTTGAGGAAAGGCAAAGTGTCGTAAGTATTCGCAGAATCTTCCACGAACAAAACTTCACTACCTTTCGAGGTTGTTATTTCGATGAAGTCACCAATCTGAATGTTGAGACTTTTGAAAAGTTCAGCCTTTTCTGCTGTAAGTTTAGCCTTTTGAGCCAAGTGAGCTTTTTGAGCTTCGATTTCTTTTTGTTTTCTTTTTTCGTATGTCATATCTTTAATCTATCACACTTTCTTTTTTTGTCAAGCTGTTAAATTTCGTTGATTTATAACGACTTAGGACTTTTTCCATTAAGTTTTGCCTTTAGTAAGGCGTGAGCTTTAGCCTTTTCAGGATTATTCTTTTTCCAATCAGACCAACTCTTTTTGAGTCTAGCCCATTTCTTGTTGTTATTTTCCCAACGTTGAATTTCCCATTCTTGGGAAGTTAGTTCTTTTTTATTATCTTTATTCATTTTTATACTCCAAACTTGTTACGATATTGTTTATAAAGCTTTTGGTATTCTTCGCCACCTTGGGCGATAGCTTCATCTATCTCTTTGAGTTGTTTTTGACCTCTACGATAGTAGTATGAGTCTTCACTCATTTCGTAAGTCCAATCGTGATTCTTTAAGAGTTCTTCGAATTGTTGAATGTTCATTTATTTATTTTCCTTTACTAGTTTAGCATTGTTTAGGTTGATTGTTCCAACCTTATCTTTATCTTCACCTTCAAGGAAGGTTACAACTGCACTATTAGCAGAAGTTTTATAAGAAACTTTTACTAGAGTTCCTTCGTAAAGGTATATTTCACCAAAGTAAGTTGGTGTATTGTTAGAGTTAGTAATGATTACTTCTTCAGAAGCAGTCATATTTTTTCGCATATTTTCACGCATTTGTTTTCGTTGAAAATTCCAATTTATCATTCTATGTGTCATTTTATTTTTTCTTTCTTTGTTATTTGTTATCTTTTATCTTATGTATATAGTTTACCAGAAAATCCTCAAAAGTCAAATTATTTCTTCAATTTGTTTTTCGTTGACCATCATCGAGTTATGATGAGCGACTTCAACTTTGTGTTCGTATTTTGCGAAACTTTCATCGAGTCTCTTTTGGGATTCTTCAACGGCTTTTTTGAGGTCAGCCGAAGCTTTGTCTAAATTTCCGAGGAGGATTTCTAATTTTGTTTTTCTTTTCATACCTATAATCTATCACATTTTAGAATTTTTGCAAGATATTTTTTCATTTAAATCTCGTTGATTGACAACGATTTGCAACGCAAGGGACCCACCCTTCTGCAAGTGGTTGATACTCAGCTACTTACAACCTGTAGAACTTGTGGTTGCGTATTGTAGCCACTAGCCTTGCGTCTCTAGCCCACTTAGGAGCGACGCTGATGGCGTGGTAATGGTTCGCACCCCTCACAATGTCTGGCATCTGTTTATGGATGACTAGGTCAGCAAGGTATAGAGCGTTCTTGCCTTGTGGTGTAGCCAGTAGCTTCTTCTTAGTAGCTTCACTTACTCCACCATTCCAGAAGCTGAATTGCTTAGGTGATAAGCATACTTGTTTAGCTGATTGACTACGCTCTACCATCCGTGTTTGTATGACGCTAGCAACGCCAGCCATACCCTCGAAGGTTTCACCCCTCGCTTCGCCTAGTATTGTAAGTGCTACGATGAATAGTTCTGCTGTCATAGGATTAGTCCCTTCCATTGCTGATTGCACCACAGTAGTCAGAGGGTTTCTCTGCACTGATAGTTCCAAGGCTGTATCCCTCGGAGCTAGTAGCACCCCAAAGGAAACAAGTCTGCGTCATCTCATCGATGATGCTGTGTGCCTTAGCCTTGGCAAGGTCAAGCAGTCCACCCTTGCGTCCCTTAGCGTTGATCTTATTGACCAAGCTATGCAACGCAACCTTAGTAAGAGCTTTCATCACATCATCGGGGTGAGCGTAGAAGTAGAATGCTTTGCCGTTGCCCATATCGTGCAACTTGCCGTTAGTTCCTTCCCAATTATAGATGCTATTGAAGAAGTGATTGATTTGTTTGATGTTTCCTTCGAGGAGGTAAGCATTGTTTTCGCCGAAGGTTTGGTAACTGATTTTGAGGTTTTGTTTCATTGGTCTATATTGCCTTTCTGTATTGGTTTCGTCAACAATTATTTTTGCATAGCATCTTGATGGATGCTTTCGATTTTCTCAGCGTGAGCTTCGAGAATTGCTACGGCTTGTGTCGATGCAACCTTAAGGTCTTGAGCTGCTTTGTTGAGGTTTGCTAGGAGTTGTTCGTATTTACTTAGTTTTTTCTTCATGCTCTTAATTTATCACAGAATAGATTTTTTACAAGATATTTCTTCATTTAAATTTCATTGATAGTCAACGATTTGCACGCGCAGGGAGGGGAGTTTATGCAAAACCTTGATGATTAGCTATATAGAAGAATACCCGATCTTAGAGCAAAACCTGAACGAACGCAAAAGATCCCACCCCATTTTTGAAAAAAACCTGATCGATGAGGGTTTTATATCGGCGCGGGGGTGTCGAAATCATTCTCCCCAAGTATATTAATATATTCTTATATATACCCTACCCCTTTTTTAAAACATTTAAATAGACTCTTATAGTTAATAATAACTAAACTAAAAAAATCCACGGGGCTATTTTTGTTGTAGAGTCTTTTTATATATGTTAAATTAAAGATATAGTAACTGTTCCAATTACATCTACACCAGGCAAATAATTCCCAGTTACAGTATCTGTTATCCCTAGTTTTTGCCAAGAAATCGGAGTAAAAGTTCCAATACTAATATCAATTAAACGTCCTATTATCCAATAATCAAGTGGCGAACCTCCAGCGTTTATTAGATACCAAATAGCATATTGATTATTTTCGCTATAAAAAGATTTTTTATTATTAAAAATTAAACCACTATCATAAAATCTTAATCCATCTATATTTGGACTTAAACCAATACCAGTAGCTTTGTATAAAAATGAAGGCGCATATTTAAATTTATTGTAATAAATGTTAGGTAAATTAACCATTCTTTCTGTTTTAGGTAATTCAGCATATATTTTAGGTAAATTTACTTGTTTTTCAACTTTACTCTTATAATCAGATCCAGATAAACTTCTCTTAGGTCTAGGCATACTTAATATTACACAAATAAAGTGTAAACATTAATATGTCATGTTATGGAAACCAAGCATCTCAGTATGTTGTAAACTTACCACCTGGAATAGTAGATAGTAATGGCAATAATACTTTAGATTGTTGCGAGTGTCCTTGCGGATCAGCATGTGCGCCTGTTGTTTTAGCGAATTTATGGAGCAATCCAAATGGTGGAAGCGTTAGTTTTGCTAGTGCTTTTTCTGCTTCTTATTCTGATTTACTTGCAAATTGTCCAAATATGGCTTGGATATTACAAGGATACGACTATGGCGGTGGATATCCTCCTGGAGGATATGCTTATGGAACTTTTAGTAATGGAAATATGGTAGTAGCAGGAACAAATGACTCTTCAGCATCTTTTAACGCGGGCAGTTCTAGTCTTTCTTCAGATTATGATTATGGAGATGCAGTTAGCATAGTAGCATACGATGCTTCTACTAATGAAAATTGTAGCCCACGTACTCCACCAAATCCACCATCTATATGTGGATTCTACAGAGAGCCAGGAAATAGTTACGACTACCCAGCTTTTTTATGTGGCACTCCAAATCCTGGTTGTGCTGATCCTGTAAACGTAGATCTCTATGGAACATGTTGCGCTTGTACTACAACTACTACAACTACTACAACCACACCTCCACCCCTCGGTTGTACTACTGCTTATGTAGGATTTGGTGGAAGCACTGGCGCGGAAAGAGAGAAACATGAAATTTTAAGTTTTTATTTCACTAATCAATTCCAAACAATTACTAGCATAAATGAATCTGATGTAACTTTTATTGGCGATGCATATTACTCAGCAGGCTCTTTTGTTCTAACAGATGATATAAATCAACAGGCTGGAAATTTTTATTTAAATACTCCAGTACAGTTTAAAACTCAAAATGGAAATGTTGTACCATTTAATGTTCGTTTTACTATGAGAATGACTCCAAGTGTTACTCGGGCAGATGGAATCACATTCATTATTCAAAGTGAATCTTCTAGCGCTGGTGGTACTGGAGGAGGAATTGGATATCTTGGAATCACACAAAGTATTGGAGTAGCTTTTGATACTTTTAACAATGGTAGCATGGATAACCATCAAAATAATAATATTGAATTTGATATTAATGGGAATGTGACATCAAGCATTAGTCAAGTTAATTTAAACTCAAATGTAATCAATTTAGCAGATGGACAAATTAAATATGTTTGGATAGATTATTCTGGAGGCGAGAATAACGGTAATTTGTATGTTTATATAAGTAATACTTCAAGTAAGCCAGGCTCTGCTTCTCTTGTAGTACCATCATTAAGTTTAGCATCACCATTTCCAAATTGCTCTCCTGAATGTCTTGGTTGTTCAACCACAACCACAACAACAAGCAGTACTACTCCAAGCGGTACTACTACTCCAGATCCATATGAGCTATGTGATTTTGATTATACTTCGTCTTGTTCTTTTGGAGGAGGAACTCAAACAGAGTTAGCATTTCCTTGTTTTATAAATTACAATTGCGCTGGCCAATGCAATAGGCAAGATAGCGATGATTATGAACCCGTTTCCCCTGCACCAATACCTGGATATAATGGCGTATGTTGTTACTGTCCTTGCTGCTAAGGAATTTAAAATATGTTCTACCACATGCCATATTTTTTAGAAGAGGAAAAGGGCTATTTTTGTGTAGCAGAAAAGTCTATTAGAATAAATGACCAACTAACATTTAAACCATGGCGCGCAGTTTACGGAACTTTAGAAAATTATGAATATGTAGACTTTCCTCATTTTCCACAATCTCCAGTAGCAGTTCATTGCTCTCCTATAAAAATTAATAATGTTTTAAATATAACATACGGAGGCAGAGTTTACAAAAAAACTGAAAATTCAGATTGGCAAAAAATAGATCAAATTGTATGGCAAGGTTATTACGATGGTTATGATCTTAATTACGTGCACCACGACCACTGCGTAATCAAAGGTAAAAAAATACAACTACCATTTAAAGAAACTTTAAGAATAGCCCCATACAAAGAAAAGCATATATTAACAGGCGCAAAAGATGGAAAAAAATCTTCTATTATCTTAAACGAAGACGGAACTCACACCGAAATAAAAGTAAATAACAACGATGTTTACAAGTGCTGTATTTTAAATGATAAAATTTACTATACATCAAAAATAAATGATAATGATTTCGAAAACTATACAATCAAAATAGATAATTACATAGTGTAATCTATTATATGAAAATAGATCTCAAATTATTAGCATTAATGGTTTCTTTAGGAACACTATTCTACTTCTTAAAACAAAAGCCAGAACAAAAAACTCAACAAATAGAATATATAACAATAGCGCCAGAACAAAAATCACCAGAATTACCAACGGCCAAACCTTTATATTCTGCGCCAGCTCAAAATTATCTAGGAGTTGGAAATAATATTAATTCAAAAAGATAATATTATCATGACACTAAAAGAAATATTTGATAAAAATAGAAGTGACAAAGGTTCAATTTGGAGCGATGGATCAATTGGTGGTCATAACTATGAATATGAAAATATTGTTCCAAGATCGACTAAAGTTTTATTAGAAATAGGAATTGGAGCAAATTTACCCTGCCCAGCAGGAAGTGTATCGCATTATGATGTACCCAGACATGGATTCAACGGAAGCTGTGGATCAATTAAAGCATGGTTAGAATGGTTAGAAGACGGAGATGTTTATGGTTTTGATTTAGGAGAACCACCCCAAGATTTATTACAAAATAAAAGATTTCATTTTACAAAAGGAGATCAGGGCATAGAAAAAGACATTATTTCTTTAAAAAATAATATTCCAGAATGTGATATTATTATTGATGATGGCTCTCATTTTAGTGAACATCATTTTCTTTGTTTAAATCTATTATGGGGAAAAGTTAAATTAGGCGGATTTTATGTGATAGAAGATACAGCGTTAAAATGGGGAAAATCTCCCCATGCAATAGACATATTACCAAAAGATAATAGATTCTATAAATTTATAGGTTCACATAATCAAGGTATAGTACTTAAGAAATCTAATTAAATATATGTTTAAAATTCTACTTGGCCTAAGCGCTTTATTTGTAGCAGTTTGTGGTGGATTCTTTTCTGTTAAAGGCATAGCTCTTTTATTTTCTGGTAGCTTTTGGGCCACAGCAGTAATGGCTAGCTCATTAGAATTTGGAAAGATAATGGCAACTAGCTTTTTATATCGCTACTGGAACACAATAAACAAATTAATAAGAACTTATCTAACATGCGCGGTTGTTATATTAATGGGAATTACTAGTCTTGGAGTATATGGATTTTTAAGTCAAGCTTTTTATAGTAGCAAAAGTAAACTAGATAGTATAGAAGGCGAAATAAAACTAGTCCAAGAACAAAAATTATCTTTAAACAATCAAATCAAAGACTCTAACGATAGACTTAAGATACTATTAGAGACTAGACAAAATCAAGAAAAAAATCTTAATGAAGCTTTTAAGCAAAGTACAACTAAAACAATAACTAAATCTAGTGGATTTTTTGGTGGAGAAAAGAAAGAAACAGTAACAGATAACGAAGCAATTAAATTAAAAGATACTAGCCTCAAAACTCTTCAATCTAATATAAGCAATCTAGATAATAACATACAAACCCTCCAAAATAACCTTAATCAATATAATAATACTATAACAGCTTTAGACACCCAATTAATAAATTTAAATTCAAAAATTACAAGTTCTGATATAGGTAGCTTCAAGTTTATAGCAGAAGCCTTTAATATCAAAATAGATAATGTAGTAAAATGGTTTATATTCGTTATAGTAGCAGTCTTTGATCCTTTAGCGGTATGTTTGGTAATAGCTTATAATACTGTTTCTGGTAATAAAAATGAAGAAATAGCATCAATACAACCAATAATTAAAAAACCCATAAAAGTAATTGGCGACATATATCAAAATTTATACAAAAGAGGCACGAAAAAAACTCATAATCCAGACCTAGCAGATCCTAATATAAATTAGAAATTACTATCAATATAGCATTATAATATATAATGTTTACCCTAGGAATGGCAACTTACGATGATTACGAAGGCGTATATTTCACAGTTCAATCAGCAAGATTACATCATCCAGAAATATCAGAAATAATTATATTAGATAATAATCCATCATCTATTCATGGACAGTTTTCTAAAAATCTAACAGATTGGCAAACAAAAGAATGCAAGCTAAAATATATTCCATATACAGAAAAGAAAAGCACATCTAATAGAAGTAAAATATTTGATTTTGCAACAAACGAACATGTTATTATTGCAGATAGTCATGTTTTATTTTTCCCAAACAGCATTAAAGCATTAAAAGATTTTTATTTAAATGATCATAAACCTTATGATTTTGTTCAAGGCCCAATGATGTACGATAATTTAAAATCTTATTCTACTCACTTAGATCCTGTATGGAGATCAAATTTTTATGGCACATGGGCAACTAAAGAATCACAAGATAAATATTTTGAAATTCCAAGCATGGGGTTAGGAAGTTTTTCTTGTAAAAAAAGCGAATGGCTAGGATTCAATAACTTATTCAAAGGTTTTGGTGGAGAAGAAGGATATATCCATGAAAAATATAGAAAAAAAGGTGGCAGATGTTTATGTTTGCAAGATTTCAAATGGCTTCATAGATTCAATAGACCACATGGAGTTCCTTTTCCTAATATTTTAGAAGATAGATGTTTTAATTATTTTATTGCTAGATTCGAATTAGAAATGGATTACATGGATATAGTAGAACATTTTTCAAAAGAAGGTTTAAATAAAGATAAAGTTCAAGCATGTTTTAATACAGCTCATTTTGCATTTTATGGAAAATATCCAGAAAAATTATTAAAGTTTAATATGGTGTAATATTTTTATATGACATTATCTACTGGATTAATTTGTATAGCTGTATTAGTTTATATATATTATTTAGTAGAAAGACTAAAATAAAACTATCTAACCCAATACCACATAATTCCAGGATTTGGCATTTGACCATCAATCCATGGCGTTGGATACCAACCTTGCCAAGTTATTAATGTCCCCCACCAATAGTTATTTCCAAAATCATCTGTAGTAATATAAGCTTCAGAATTTACATACCAAGGCATTCTTTGGTCTATGCCTCCACCTTGAGAATATTCCCAATTATCAAATTTTGTATTTAAAGTAATATTTGTTTGAGTATTATTTGTTGCTATAAAACTATAATTATCATTAGCTGTCCAAATTCCTCCCCAAGATCCTCTAGAATATGCGTCTATCATATATTGAAATCCGCTAGAAGATTTTTTAATATAATCTGCGTAAGCTATTATACTATAATTATCAGAAGTATCTGATCCATCATATTGTTTTAGTCTATCATTTGGCGATGCTGGTGGATTAAATTGATTTCTTAAAATTGCATTTTCATAAGTCCATCCACCAAAATTATTGTTTAACATTATCAATGTCCAACCACCGCCATCAGTTGTCATATCGGCGTAAATTTGAAATGGTGATCCACTATTAATGTTAGCATTTTTAATCCAATAAAGTCCATCTACGCTATTTGGAAAATCTGTTTTAATTTGAAAAGCGCTAATACCTGCGTTAGATTGTGTTAAACCATTCTGGAATGGTTGTTTTGGAATTTTGAAGGTTGTATTTTTTTTAATTATTAAAGATAATTTATTCTTTTTACTAAGAAAAATGTTTCTTATTTGACCATCAAAATTCAAATCAGCCTGTTCAGATCTGCCAATATAAACAGGAAGGTTTATATTTCCAAATTGATCATTAGGAACTCCATTATCATCAAATCTTGATACACTGCATGCTATGTCATTAATAAATAAACTCCAAACACCATTTATTCTTTTAGCGGTTACTTTTGTCCATGTATTTAAATCAATAATTGCTACATCTGTATAATGTATACTTAAACTTTCTCCTCTTGTTCCATTATAAATACCAAATGATCCAACTGGAAGTAGTCGAGTTTCACCTGCTCCATTTTCACCAATAACTTGAAAGCTAAATTCATTTACGATCCCATATGTTGTGCTTGATGCTTCAATAATTCCGTTGCCGTCAGCATAAGAATTCAAATATACTTCTGCTTCAAAATATATATCATCTGTTGTTGAAAATACATAATTTTGAGAAGATCCAGCAGACGACAAAAGAGTGGGAATAGTTATATTTTGTTGTAAATCTAAAATAGGTATATAAGATTTTTTAACTATAAAAGCCATAAATTATATTACACTAGTCATTTAAATAGGTTTTGATATCTTTTATTAGTTTTTTTCTCTTATTATGTTCTAGAACCGTAATGAAAGTAGCTAATGATACTGGAAAGAATACTCTAAGAAAGAATTGAAGGTGATCTTCTCTACTTAATAAATCAAAGTAATTAATATAAAGGTCACTTAGCCCCCAAAATGTGAAAAGCATTGCTGGAATAAATGTAATGAAAAAGAACTTATCATAAGTTTTTAAATTAATCCACCAATTTTTAATTTTAATTACCATACATAAAGCTTACACCATATTAAATTGGAGTAGCTTCTGGAGGATATGGTTTAGAATTAACTGGTGGTACAAGTTGAGGATTAATTTGTGGAGATGAAGGTGGTGTAGAATTACTTGTTCCGTTTTCAGTTCCGCTTGCCGTGTCGATATCTGGAGCACTAATAGTATCTATTCTATTTGCCACTATATCATTTATTTCACTTTTGAACGACATACCTTTAGCTTTTGCAGTTTCTTGTGCGCTAGCAACACCTTGAATTAAAGCATCATTCGCAAGTGGCGCTAATCCTTTTTCATTGAATAAAGGTGATGAAGATATTAGATCTTTAACATCAACAGATTGTGGAGTTGAAGATGTCATTCCATTTGGTGTTGCAGAAATTCCTTCGCCAGATTGTAGTGTCATTGATTTACCATTTTTATCTGTTACAATAACACCTTTGGTTGTTTCGGCCACGGCAATATGAGTAGCATCATCTTTTACATCGAGCACTACAGTACTGCCACTTATCGCAGCTGTAACACTTCCTGTTGTTACAGTTATAGTTTCTGTTTCTGGATCTTTTGAAACAAGAAATGTTCCTTTATCGCATTTAACTAATCTCTCTTGTTTAACAAATGAAAATAAAGCATTTGCACCTATGCGAGTTATTGATTTATCATCTAATGATAATTCGACCATACTCTGCTCACCAGTTCCAACTTGAGTATCTGATTCTATTTTATCATTTAAAACTGCTGAGACTTTATTTGTATTTTGAACTGTATATACGTTATTTTTTAAAAATGATACAAATGATGCAGAAGCACTATGAGTTGATAATGCTAATATAGCTAGATAAATTAATGTTCTCATAATCTATTAGACAGGCAAAGTTAAAATTCATTAGATTTAATTTGTGCATAAATTTGTTTTTAATCTTATTCGTTTTCTCATATAACCTATGCATATATAATGTTCATTTGTGTCTATAACTGTTTTTGGTTTTGGTTGCAAGCTTAATATCCAAGGTTGACTATTCTCGCCTATTGGTTCTGCTTTACATATAAAAGATGAGCCTTCATCAACTGGCACATATTCAAAATCAAGACCAAGATTATATTGCTTTATAGGTCCAACATTTTTTGTGTAGAAAAATGCACAAACTGCACCTATTGGAAACAATAATAAATAAAGCAAGACCTCTGATCTTATGAATGACTTCACTTTTGAACTTGACCAGCTGCGGTTTGTATATCTAAATTATTTTTAGTTTGTTTGGCCACAATTGATCCTATCATAGTTAATACTAAAATGCAAGCAAAAAGTAATCCATAATGCGTTTTTTGTTGAGCTTTCTTTTTGGCTCTATATTGATGAAAATTAGCTATAAAGTCTTCTGTATCCCTTTTAGAGGGAAGACTCTTTTCGTAATTATCCAATAATAGGTTTCTCATTTTATGTTCCATTCTTTATTCTATCTCGCTTTTGTATCAGATTCTAATATTACACTACCATCTGTTCTTAAAAGATTTCTAAATTGACCATGTGGATTTTTAATTGTTTCATTTAATGATGCAGAAGAATGATTTGTAAAAGCTTTAGTAAAATCAACTAGAAAATAATCATTTGTATCTACTG
>Ga0214921_10008473_pt1 | contig 13317 bp, 10 predicted proteins | sample LL1505_MetaG_FD_177992 | JGI IMG/M metagenome (GOLD analysis project Ga0214921, IMG submission 177992) | Freshwater microbial communities from Lake Lanier, Atlanta, Georgia, United States - LL-1505 | ecosystem: Environmental > Aquatic > Freshwater > Lake | place: USA: Georgia | collected... | reverse complement strand
TTTGTGTGAAACAAGGGTTGGCAAAATATGCCCCTTGCTTGTGGGCCTTCCATGCTGCGGTAACATTAGATCCCATCGCGTTGGTGGAGAGGTAGAATACGTTGCCGTATCCACCAGTGCAAAGCAAGACTGCGTGGGCAAAATGCCTTTCCAGTTCGCCGGTAACCAGGTTCCTGGCAATGATACCACGGGCTTTTCCGTCGATGATGACCAGCTCCACCATTTCATGGCGGGCATGCATTTCAACAGTGCCCAGGGCTACTTGCCTTTCGAGTGCCTGGTAGGCACCGATCAACAACTGCTGTCCGGTTTGACCAGCTGCATAGAATGTACGCTGAACCTGTGTTCCACCGAAAGAACGGTTGCTGAGCAATCCACCATATTCCCTTGCAAAAGGAACACCCTGTGCCACGCACTGGTCGATGATGCTGGTACTCACTTCAGCGAGCCTGTGTACATTTCCTTCGCGGGCACGGTAATCGCCACCCTTGATGGTATCATAAAACAAACGATAGACTGAATCGCCATCGTTCTGATAATTCTTTGCGGCATTGATTCCTCCTTGTGCTGCAATAGAGTGTGCACGGCGTGGAGAATCCTGGAAACAGAAGGCTTTTACCTTGTAGCCCATTTCACCGAGGCTGGCTGCGGCAGAAGAGCCGGCAAGTCCGGTACCTACAACAATGATTTCAAGCTTCCTTTTGTTGGCCGGATTTACGAGTTTAACGGTGCCCTTGTATTTGGTCCATTTTTCATCAAGTTTTCCGGCAGGAATTTTAGCATCAAGCATGGTATGTTGATTTAAAGAAATGTTTAGAATAGCAATGTGATGTTTTCCAAATCAAGCTGCAGGCCAAAATACATGGCCAACGGCATCAAGGCAAAGATCAGTGGAACCAGGATGGAGAAAACAATGCCGATGGTTTTGATCATGGGGAAAAAATTCTTGTTCGTCCAGCCAAGGGTCTGTGCCGCACTTTGCACGCCGTGGAGCAGGTGCCAGGACAAAGAGAAACATCCCAGGATATAGACAATAACCACCCATGGTTCTGCAAAAATATTTTTCATTTTCAAGTAGAGATTGTGGAATTTCTCCCCATCATATGTCACTTCATCTAAACCTCCAAACCTGGATGGAACCCAGAAATGTGCCAGGTGTATGATCAGGAACAAAAGAATCAGTGTGCCAAGGATGGCCATTGACCTGGAATACCATTTAGACGTTTTGTTGCCTGCTGTAACGGCATAGCGTGTCTTTCTGCTTCCCCTGTTTTGTAACTCCAGCTTGTAGCCCTGAACAATGTGCAGGATAAAGCCGGCAAACAGCCCTATCTCAGTGATGCGGACCAACAGATTGGATCCCATGAAATGGGCAGCACGGTTGAAATTCTCTTCGGCATTGGCAAAGAAAATGTTTGCATTCACGTAACAATGCACAACAAGAAAGACCACCAGAAAAATTCCGGTGAGTGCCATGACAATCTTTTTGCCGATGGAAGATGAAAACAGTAGACTCCAGTTCATAGATGAAAATTTCTCTGATTTGAATTGTCGCAAAGTTACATCACAAACGCTGAATATGGTACAATGTTTGGTGTATTGTGCGCAGAAAAACAATAAATTAAACAGGATTACGAAAACGTTTTCTAATCAGTTGTTCAACCTTCTCAACAGTAAATTGTCCACTTTGGTAAACAAATTTCCGGGGGTGAAAGGCCGCCAGTCTGGCAAATCAATCAGCTGGACATATCGGTCAATGCTGGCCCTGGTGAAATCATACCTGGATTGTTCGGGCAGTCCAATGATAGAGACCCATCCCCCTTCTTCTTCAATGTCTTCCATCCATTCTTCATAATAGCAATCGTCGCTGCTGTGAAAGTTGAGCACGTTCTCTGCAACAAGGATGTATTTGTTGATGCCATGTGCAATCATGATATCGATAACATCTCTCTTGAAGGTCATGATATCGTTTTCAATGGCATCATTCCACTCTCCGATCATCTCAATGATGGTGTATCCCATCTCATAATCAGCAAAAAGAACCTTGATGTACAATGTGGGTGAACCAATATCATCCCATTGCGGATGGATATAGAAATTATAGATGGTCTGGGAATAGTGAAACTCGGAATATTCCCTTCCAAAAAACGGTGATTTTGGATCCTCCTCTGCAGTATAAAGGTGCCGCCAATTGTAATATGGTTCTATTTCATGCACCTGATATCAATGTATGGATTCCATCGCTTTTTTTACTGAACCATGCTTGATCAGCAATGCCTTGGTTTCTTCATAAGAATCCCAGGACAATTTCTCCATCAGCATCTTGACGCCCCTGTCGATCAACTTGTCATTGGTGAGCTGCATGTTGACCATCTTGTTGTCTTCTACCCTGCCCAACTGTATCATCAGCGATGTTGAAATCATGTTCAATACCAGCTTCTGCGCAGTGCCGCTTTTCATCCTGGTACTGCCGGTAACAAATTCTGGACCAACCACTACCTCAATGGCATGGTCGGCAGCCTCAGAAACCGGAGAATGGGCATTGCAGGAGATGGAGCCTGTGAGGATATTGTTGGCGCGGCAGGCTTTCAATCCGCCAATTACATAAGGAGTTGTGCCACTGGCGGCAATGCCAATGACTGTATCTTTTTCGTTGATGCCGAAAGCTGAAAGGTCTTTCCAGGCCTGATCCTTGCTGTCTTCCGCAAATTCAACGGCATTGAACATGGCATCTTTTCCTCCAGCAATAATGCCAATCACCAGTTCATGTGGAACGCCAAAAGTAGGTGGGCATTCAGATGCGTCTACCACCCCCAGCCTTCCGCTGGTTCCGGCCCCAATATAAAAAAGCCTTCCACCAGACAGCATGCGGTCTGCGGTGGCTTCTACCAATGCCGTGATCTGTGGAATGGATTGGGCAACGGCTTCCGGAACACGTTTGTCCTCTGTATTGATGTTTTCAAGCAATTCAAGCACAGACATTTTTTCAAGGTGCCTGTAGTGTGAATCCTGTTCTGTGGTTCTGTTGTTCATCCTGAAGTACTGCCTTAATTTTTTTTATAATAAGACACCAAGCCGTCCATGGGTTGCTTGATGACAATACCCAGCTTGAATCCAAAATCATGACAAAGTTCGGCAATTTTATCCTTGAAATAAAAAGCAATGCTACCAACAAAATGAATCGGAACAGTAAACCGCTGTGGGTATGACCCAAGGTGCTGTTCAAAGAAATCCCTCAGGCCGTCTTCGATGATATTTTCGATAATGAAATGCCCCCTGTGCATGGAAAGAAACAAAGCAAATCCCGCAAGGTAGCGGTTGGCAAAAGGCTCCTTGTAAACTTTTTGGAGGATCTCGTTTTTATCGGTCTTGAAATGGTGCTTGAATGATTTCATCAATGGGGCATCAAAGGTGCCGTAGAGGAAATGCTGAACAACCTTTCGGCCCAGGTACGCACCACTTCCCTCATCCCCTAAAATATAGCCCAGACCGGGAGAATTGAGGAGGATTTTTTTTCCGTTAAAAGTACATGAATTCGATCCTGTACCAAGGATGCAGGCAATGCCAGCCTGTTTGCCGCAGGTGGCAATGGCTGCACCCATGAGGTCATGGGTTACATGAACAGTTGCATCGGGGAATATATCTTCAAGGGCTTTTTTGACAATATTGGCATTGGGCTTTGTTTTGCAACCTGTTCCGTAATAATGAATGGCTACAATTTCTTTCTTCAACAGGGTTTTGGGGAATGCTTTCAAGAGGGTTTCGCGTATCTGTGTACGGTCCATGTGGTAAGGGCTGAGGCCGACAGTAAAAAAGGACTTGAAACTTCCTTTTCCGACCAGTCTCCACTCTGTTTTCGTTGCTCCACTATCCGCTATCAGTTTTAATCCGTCCATAATTCAGGTTAATTCAGGAACTTTGCACTATTACAATTGAAAGAACAACATGAGCAACAGGAAGATCAACGCAGCTACTCCCATTCTATTTTCAATTGCCGTAGTATTGGGCATGTTCATCGGCTACAAATTACGCAGCAATATGCCAATGACGAAAAGTTTTTTGACTTCGCCCGGAACAAATACACTGAATGAGGTGATGCAACTGATCAGAGAACGTTATGTGGACAAGGTGGATGTTGATTCAGCCGCTGCCAATGCCATCAATGGTTTGGTGAACACCCTTGACCCCCATTCTGTTTACATACCTGCAACAGCATTGATGGAGGTGAATGAGGGCCTGGAAGGCCAGTTTTATGGAATTGGTATTGAATTCAATATTTTCAATGATACCGTTCATGTACTTTCTGTACTTGACAAAGGACCTGCTAAAAATGCCGGTCTAATTGTTGGCGACAAGATTCTTGCCGTTGATGATAGTGTGGCCATTGGATTGAAAAACAGCGATCAACTGAAAAAATGGATAAAGGGACCCGCAGGTACTGCAGTGGCCATTCGTTTGATGCACAACAACAAGATCATCAACAAATCAGTTGTTCGGGGAAGTATTCCGATCAGCGCTTTGGATGCAGCTTACATGATTGACAAAGAAAATGGTTACATAAGGATGAACCGATTTTCCAGCAATACTTATAAAGAGTTTTTGGAATCCCTGGAAAAACTGAAGGCCGAGGGGATGAAGTCGCTGGTGCTTGACCTGCGTGACAATGGCGGCGGCATTCTTGAGGAAGCCATCGACATCATCGATGAGTTCATAGGGGGTGAAAAACTGATCGTGTATACAGAAGGAATAAACAGTCCCAAAAAAGAATACAAAGCAAAGCGCTTAGGACTTTTTGAAACAGGAAAGCTGGTGATATTGATGAACGAGGGTTCGGCCTCTGCCAGTGAAGTGATTGCAGGTGCCTTGCAAGACCATGATAGGGCCATCATTGTGGGCAGAAGAAGTTTCGGCAAAGGGCTTGTTCAGGAACAATACGACTTATCTGACGGCTCTGCGCTCAGGCTTACGATTGCCAGGTATTTCACACCATTGGGGAGGAGCATTCAAAAGCCTTATGATGAGGGAAATGAAGCCTATGAAATGGAAGTAATAAACAGGATACACCGGGGTGATTCAAATAAAAATGACAGCTCAAAATACCAGGGCAAGCCTGTAAAAACGGCCAAAGGAAAAACACTCTATGGCGGCGGTGGCATCACTCCAGACCTGTCGGTAGAAATTGATCCCTTGCTGTTTGACACGGGTTATAACAGGATTTATTTCAACAATATCATCGGAAATTTTTCCTACCGCTATTTCATGGCCAACAAAAGCAGTATATCGAATTATAAGGATGCTACTGTCTATAGCAGCCAATTCAACCTTGATGACAAGGTGCTTGTTCAACTGGTTGATTTTGCCCAGCAACAGGGCGTAAAGATTTTGCTGAATTCAGCGGCTTCCAAAAACCGTGTCAAGAACATCATCAAAGCCATGGTGGCAAGATTGGCTTGGAATGAATCAGCCTATTTTTATGTCTTGAATCAAGAGGATGAGACCTTTGTCAAGGCCATGGAAGCCATCAAAAAATAGGGTCAAGAGCGGATAATATAGATCTGTGAGCTGCAAACGCCTTTCTTGAAAATGGCATTGATATTGGAAATGATACCTGTTAAGAGTGCCGGTATCAACCTCATGCTGCCTGTTTTGTATTTTTCACTCAAGAGGCTAACGTAAAAAGCATCATACCACATGGGTTTCACATCAGTGATCGTCATCGAATGCATTTGCATCAATGTTGATAGGCTGTCTGGGTTAAAATGATGAAGGTGACGGGGCACATCATATGCTGCCCAATGTGCAGCATATTGTCTGGCATCAAAGGAGCGATGATTGGGCACAGCGACAATCAAAATGCCATCCTCTTTTAGGATTCTTTTTACCTGAGCCAAAGTGCCGTGGAGGTCGTGCACATGTTCCAATACGTGCCACATGGTTACAACATTGAAAGCATTGCTTGGCAAGGTAGAAAGTTGATCGGGATGGCTGATGAGAGATGTGGTGAGTTCCGCTGCTCTGGAAGCAGCGCCAGGATCGGGTTCCATGCCCTGCACCTGCCAGCCTGCCGATTTCATTTCCACCAGGAAGGCACCGGTGCCGCAGCCATAATCAAGCAATTGTCCGGTTTGGCGATGGCTGTATTGGGTAACCAGCTTTCTTTTGGAGGCAACAGCCTGCTTCCTGATCAGCTGGTAAATGGTATTGAAAATTCCTTTCTTGCTGTCGGTATGGGATATATAAGCATCGGATTGATAATAGCGCCCAATCTGATCAGGTGCTGGTGGATGGGCAGTGAACCTGAATCTGCATGAGGTACATTCAACTATCTCAAAATTTTCTGCGGAAACGGTAAAATCTTTGACCGTCAGCAGCTTGCTGTATTCGGGGTGGTTGCAAACAGGGCAGATCATGGTGCGTTTTTTAAATTAAATGACCCTGTATGTTGACCTGGGAGTGATGAAATTCAATGGGTTGTACCTTGATTCGAGTAAATCAAAATCGCCAATAATGAAACGAATGGCCAAAAGCAGTAAAGCTGTCAAAAGCAATATCATTGCGGCTTTTTGCCATTTGTTCCTGGCTGCAGTGGCACGTTGGTCTTCAAAAAAAACCTCCATATCGGTGTTGGTTTTCTCTTCCTCGCCTACTTTGATGGTATGTACCGCATCTGACCTCAAGATATGGTGGTAGTGGACAGGAGCAAAAAATTCAGTTGATAGCGTCTTGGGAACAAAGCCAATTTCACCTTCATCAGAAACTGAAAAACTGCCCACATCCATCCATTCCAGTTTTCGCTCTGCCATAAGGCGGGTTTTTAACGCATCTCCCAGCAATTTCATTTCACTGTCTACATTTTCTCTATCTATTCCAGCCAATCGGGCAATGTATTTGGATTGTTCTCCCGATGGTGAATCGATGTTTGCATTGAACCTTAACACTTGTGATGGCGGTAAACATTGTCTGCTAGAAAAATCATTGACCGCAGGAATCCGCTTAAATGACAATGCCCCCAAACCGGGTATAGATACACTACCATTTAATGAAAAGTACCTGTAAAGCATACTGGGAAGTTCTTCATGCTTCATGCAAAAGGGTCATTTGGTTTTTGTGAATGAATACCTTAGACCTGCGATAAAATTGAAACCAAATGAGTCATATTGATTCCATCGCTGGTATTGGATATTGGCAATATTATTCAAATCAGTCCATAGTGCCCATTTTTTATTGAACTTATAATCCACACCCAAGCCAATATCTGCGGCATCCTTCAATCTTTTCTCAGGCATTCCGGGAGACCTGGCAAGAGCCCCACTCCACAAGTCTGCCGAGACACGGGTTGTCAGCCCTTTGAAGGGCTTCCAAAACAAACCAAATTTCAGCTCCAATGGCAGAAGACCATAAGCGGCTGCAAAAGTAGTTTGGTTTTGGAAGGCATACATGTTGATGGAAGACCTGAATTCCATTTCAGGAGTGAAGGTGTAGTTGACTTCTCCTGCAAGATGAATTGCCGTCAATTTTGATTCGTTCAAGACTTTCATTTCTTTTCCGGATCCTTCACCGTTGATAAACAGGGGCAGGTCATTGAAAATTGTATATCCACCATTGAACTTGAGCTGCAGGCCTTTTGCACTCAGCCATTCAATCCCGGCATAATAATCGGTCTGTTGAAATACGGTGAGTGAATCAGGGGCAACGAGGAAAGGATTGACGGCATATAACTTATGTAATGAATTGATATCCAATTTGTTCATAGCGCCTATCTTCATCCTCACTCCAGATTCTGCAAACAGATAATCCAGCTGCAGATTAGGCACAATATTGATTTTTTTTGATTTCAATACAGGAATGATATACCCCTTGATATTGAAAGATGATGGACTGTACTCAAAGGACAATGGAACTTGAACCAAGGCTGCAGATTGGTTTATGTTAGTTCCTTTTTTCAAGCTGGCCATTTGTGCATCTACACCAATGGCAGCTTTCAATGTTTGATTGATTTTAAAAGAGATAGGAAGCGCCAAGGTCAACAAAATTTCTGATTGCGCTCTGCTGGCAGTCAGAAAATCTGCCCTGAATTCGGGCATCAAACTCATTGAACCATTTTCACCGGAGAGGTGGTCGTACTTTGCGCCAAGGTGAAAATTATTGAAATTTTGACGGAGATCAGCTACTGGTAAACTGGGGTTCCGCGCATGGTCAAAGCCATACAAACGATAACCTTGCCTGTCATAACCAGCAAAAACCCGTGCAACCCTGTTCTCTGAGAGGGTATTTTTATACCCAAGGTTCATGGAAGAATGCGCAAATTGTTGGTCTTCCAATTTTCCTTTTGAAGAAACATGGTCAAGGTTCGCAGTAAATTGCTCTTTTCCCTTAAGGCTGGTAAGTCCCAGGGAGGCAAATGGCGTTGAGAGATTTCCAAAACCGAGTTTTGTGTATGCATGCTCAAAGTCTTGTTGCTTATCATCGGTGTGAAAAGAAAGCGGTTTGATGATAAAAGAACTCATGGGTGTGATGAACTGTATCGGCAATGTTGGATAAGTCAACTGATAGGCTGTTGTGTCTTTGGGCGGTGCTTCGGCCTGAAATTCCAACTTGCCAGTTTTTACAATACTGGGCTTGAAGCTGGACGTAATATTGATTTCTTCTTTTTTACTGGGCTTGGCTTGTGCAATTACATTTCCTCCTGTAACTAAGAGCAAAAAACTGAGAACAGGAATGAATGCCTGAAAGAAATTATTTGATCTCATATTATTTTTTTACACCTGTTTTTTCAGCGAGTTCAACGGCCTTCAATTTCTCTGAAGCCTCCAGTTTTAATTCGGCAATGGAACAGTTTTCAACAACACTTTTCAATGTGGCTTTGGCGTTGAAAAAATCTTTTTGCTGCAAGAAAATATCGCCAAGCAGTATATATGATCGGGTGATCCAAAACTCATAGGATCCGGAGTTTTCGATGGAGGACAGGGCAGCTTTTTCGGCAGCATCCCAATTGCCCAATTTAAAGGCATTTATCGCCATTTGATGCCTGGCTTCAGCAGCCAAAGAGGATTGGCTGTTGACCACAACCTTATTGAAAGAAGCAGTTGAAACATCGAACTTATTTTCTTCTTGTGAGGCATATCCCAAAACAATTTCTGCAAAGGATTGATCGTCTTGGTTGGCAGCAGTATTGCCAATAAGGGCATTGGAGGCGTCGCGTCCTTGCATCCATTGTTTCAAATAATAATAAGACCTCACTTCTCCCCGGAGCGATTCTATCAAGAGATCTGATTTGGTGGTGAGCCTGGACAGTTGACTGAATTGTTGTAGCGCTGTGGCATAATCTTTTAGCTCAAAGAAATAAAGTTTACCTGCCATGCGCAAAGCTTTTTCCTGGTACTTGCTGGTTCCTTTTGATGCCAGCTGATCATACACTTGGGCGGCAGCTTTCCAGTCCTTTTCCTTTACCAACAATTCGCCTTTATAATTCAATACTTCAGCGATGAAAAGTCCGTTGGGAAACTTTCGCAAATATTCATCTAAAGCATTCAAGGATGCCTGGGGTTTGCCGTCGGCATAGGTGGTTTGAACATACCTGAAGAGCAGTGAATCTTTCTGGATCTGGTCTATTGACTTTCCTCCTGCTTCCAAAAATTGCTGGTATTCATCTATCCGCCCATTGTCTACATAAAGGCTTTGTGCACTTTCAATGGCTTCCACGGCTTGTGAGGATGCAGGATAATCCTTGACGAGTATCTTGTATTGGGCGATGGCCTCTTCAATTTTATCCAGGTTGTAATAAGCAATCCCCAGCTTGAGCAAAGATGCAGGAATCATTTCATCATCCTTTTCTACCAGCAAAGCAATGCGCTTGAGGCAAGGAATGGCCATTTCAAATTCTTCCTCAGATATATACGTATCAGCAAGTTCCATGGTGATGAGTGGCAGATAGACTGAAGCTGAATATTGTTGTTCGGCTGCTTTGAGCAGCGCAATTTTATTGGCAGGAGACTTGATGCCTTCAATGAGGGCAAGTTGAAAAGCAGCATAATCGGCACCTTCGCCTTTGCTGTTCTGAACATTGGTGTAAATAGATTTGGCTTTGCTGGTATTTTTTTCCATGAAAGCACAGTCTGCTGCCCTCAACATGGCTTCCCTTTTGATTTCCGGAGAAATATTGCGGTTACCTGTGTAGAGTTTTTCAAAGTATGGGGCAGCCTTTGCATATTCTTCCAATTCAAAAAATGCATATCCGATGTTGTAGAGTGCATTTTCCTGGGTAGCCTCACCCATTGCCTTGAGCGGTTGTTTGAGATAATCTTGCAGAAATTTGATGGCCTTTTCAAATTGCTCGTTGCGCATGGCGAGTTCGCCTCTCCAGAAAAGAGAATGGGTATAGAAAGCAGTATTTTTGAATCCTGCTATGGATTCCATCATCTTGTCTGCAGCAGGATATTGGAGATCGTTGATCAATTCAATGCCCCTGCCAAAAAATATCCTTGGTGCCAGGGATTTATAAGAAGCACTGAAGCTTCCAATGCGCTCCAGCAAAACCAAGGCCTGTCTGAAATTATTGGTACGGGCATAATAAGAAAGCAAAAGATCACTGGCCTCTTTGGCATAAGCTGAAGAAGGAAAATCATTGACAAAATTGCTGAGGCCTTGCAGCGCCTGGTCTTCAAACCCCATCTCCAATGAGAGTTTGGCAATCAGGAACCGGGCTATTTCTTTTTTATCAGCGCCAATATTTCCGGAGATACAATATTGAAAAGCACTTCTTGCATTGGCTCTTTCGTTGAGCTGCAGATAGGCATGACCAAGAATATACATGGACTGTAATGCGACAGTATCCCTTCCGGCAGAAAGGGGTTTTAGCTGCTCCACTGCCTTGGTGAATTTACCAATGAAATGATAGCCGGAACCCAGTTCAAAACGTTGAACAGGATTGAGCACAATACCTGAAGCGATGGCCTTTTCATACAGCAAGACAGCGCGCTGCTGATCACCTTTGTTGAAATAAATGGATGCCAGCAATTGCAGCATTTCGTTGTTATGCAAACCATCGCCGGCTTTCAGGTAATTTTCTCCATAACTGATGGCCTTGGCATCTTGACCGTTTTCATGATAGATATATGCCAGGTAGAAAGGTACTGCCAGTGAATATCTGGACTCTTTTTCAATGGCCTGAAACCACTGGAGTGCTTCTTTGTATTGCCTGTCTGAAAAAGCCATAAAACCCAGATAATACTTAACATCTGCTGTGTAGGAGGTAGATCCCGTTTCTAGCAATTGTTTAAAATAAGGCTTGGCATTGTCAAATTTTTTCTGGGAGAAATAAGAAACCCCTTTTTCAAAAGCCACCCGTTGACCCTCCTCTTTTGACAGGTAGAGTTTGTCTGTCATTTCAAGGAAAAGGATTGTTTCTGGATACATGGCCAAACTGAAATGATAGTGCCCAAGATGATAGGCCAGTTTAACTGCTGTTGAACGATTCTCTGCCTTTTTGACCATTGCTGTTGCAAGCCCAACAGCAACTGCCTCATGTTGTATGACTCCTGCGGCAATCCTGATGTATTCAAATTCTTCTGCCTCATTTTTTGTTAGAAGCACTTTGGCTTCAGGAGAGGAAAGATAATCCTCTACAAAAATGGCTGCAGTCTGGAATTGGCCTTCATCAAAAAGTTGTCGGGCCTTGTTCAAAGCGAGCTGTGGGGAGGCTGCTGATCGGGTGGCTTGTCCTTGTAATTGCAATGAAACCAATGCCAGATAAAAAAAAGAGAGCAGCCGAATCAATCTTGGTAATCGAAACATAAAAGGATAAGCTTTTTGTTCAAATCAAAAATAACCTTTAAATCATGAGATCCGATCATTATTGTACATTTGCCATGAAAGTTTTAACTAAGATTTAAAGGGCTCATTCAATCAGATAAAATGAAGAAATTGCTCAGTACCCATTATAATGCATTTTCATTCAATGCCGCCATGCTGATATTGCGTTTGGCCATGGGAATGCTCATGATGTTTCATGGTTATGAAAAGCTTGTTCAATTCAGTGAAAAAAAGGCTGTTTTTTATGACTTTTTAGGCTTGGGATCTACAACATCGTTGATGTTGTGCATTTTTGCAGAGTTTTTTTGCGCCTTGTTTCTGGTGATAGGGTTGTTCACAAGGCTCGTGGCCGTTCCGCTGGTAACTGTTATGTCAATAGCCGTTTTCAATGTTCATAAAATGGATTTTTTTGATACTGGCGAGAAAGCCAGTTTATACCTTGCGGGATTTTTAGTTTTGATATTGTGTGGACCCGGTAGAGCCAGCGTAGATGGCATTGCCAGTAAATAAAATCTTAATGAAGAAAGGACAGCATTCAGTTGCAGCGGTTATCCTGACCATTGGGGATGAGCTGTTGATTGGACAAACCATTGACACGAACAGTGCCTGGATGGCAACTGTATTGAACCAGGCAGGCATTACCGTGAAACGGCGCGTATCCGTGGGTGATGACTGGAAAGAAATCTGGGATGCACTCACCGCAGAAGGAAAGGCTGCAGACATCGTGTTGATCACCGGCGGGCTTGGACCAACCTCTGATGACATCACCAAACCATTGTTGTGTGATTTTTTTGGGGGTAAGATGATCAAGGATAAGGCTGCTTTGGACAATGTGATTGAGATTTTTTCAAAAAAACTCAACAGACCTTTGCTGGAAAGAAACCTAAAGCAGGCCGAAGTGCCTGACAACTGCAGGGTGATCCAAAACAAAAGAGGTACAGCACCCGGCATGTGGTTTGAAAAAGAAGAAACCATTTTTGTGAGCATGCCTGGCGTTCCCCATGAAATGAAGGGAATGATGGCAGAGGATGTAATTCCAGCCCTGGTCAATCGCTTCAAATTATCTCCTGTTCAACACAGAACCCTTCTCACTGCCGGCATTGGAGAATCTTTTCTTGCCGAATTGCTGCTGGAATTTGAAGCTGCCCTTCCCAATGATTACAAACTGGCCTATTTGCCCAATTATGGCATGGTGCGGTTGCGCCTGACCGGGCTGGATGGAACAAAAGACCCTGAAGAAATTGAAACCCTGTTCGAACAGCTCAAAGCCCTTGTCAAAGATCATTTGGTGGTAGACCAAGACCTCACCTTACAGGAAACAATTGCAAAGGTATTGCTGGAAAAGAAAAAGACACTCGCTATTGCGGAGAGCTGCACGGGGGGGTATATTTCCCATCTGATCACCATGTTACCCGGTAGCAGCGCCTATTACCTGGGAGGGGTTGTGAGCTATTCCAATGAAATGAAAATCGATGTTTTAGGGGTTCAGCCGGACACCATTTCCCA
>Ga0214921_10008472_pt1 | contig 13319 bp, 12 predicted proteins | sample LL1505_MetaG_FD_177992 | JGI IMG/M metagenome (GOLD analysis project Ga0214921, IMG submission 177992) | Freshwater microbial communities from Lake Lanier, Atlanta, Georgia, United States - LL-1505 | ecosystem: Environmental > Aquatic > Freshwater > Lake | place: USA: Georgia | collected... | reverse complement strand
CCTTCGGGTCAAAGCATGGAGGTCCGCGACCTGATCTGATAGTAGGCAAGCAATGGGGTGACGCAGGAAGGTAGTCCAACCCGGGCGATGGTTGTCCCGGGGTAAGGCTGTAGGGCGAGTGATAGGCAAATCCGTCACTCATTAAGCCTGAGAGCTGATGCCGAGCCGATTAGGCGAAGTGGATGATCCTATGCTGCCGAGAAAAGCCTCTAGCGAGTGTCGTAGGCGCCCGTACCCCAAACCGACTCAGGTGTTCAGGTAGAGAATACTAAGGCGATCGAGATAACTATGGTTAAGGAACTCGGCAAAATGCCCCCGTAACTTCGGGAGAAGGGGGGCCGCGTTGTGTGTAGAGATTTACTCTCGAAGCGCAGTGCGGCCGCAGAGATTAGGCTGAAGCGACTGTTTACTAAAAACACAGGTCCATGCGAAGTCGCAAGACGATGTATATGGACTGACGCCTGCCCGGTGCTGGAAGGTTAAGAGGACGGGTTAGCCGCAAGGCGAAGCTCAGAATTTAAGCCCCAGTAAACGGCGGTGGTAACTATAACCATCCTAAGGTAGCGAAATTCCTTGTCGGGTAAGTTCCGACCTGCACGAATGGCGTAACGACTTCAGCGCTGTCTCAACCATAGACTCGGCGAAATTGCACTACGAGTAAAGATGCTCGTTACGCGCGGAAAGACGGAAAGACCCCGGGACCTTTACTATAGTTTGGTATTGGTGGTCGATTCGATTTATGTAGGATAGGTGGGAGACTTTGAAGCCGAGACGCCAGTTTCGGTGGAGTCAATCTTGAAATACCACTTTGATCGTATTGGCTGTCTAACCTAGGTCCGTAATCCGGATCAGGGACAGTGCCTGATGGGTAGTTTAACTGGGGCGGTTGCCTCCTAAAATGTAACGGAGGCGCTCAAAGGTTCCCTCAGCCTGGTTGGTAATCAGGTGTCGAGTGCAAGTGCACAAGGGAGCTTGACTGTGAGACCGACAGGTCGAGCAGGGACGAAAGTCGGAACTAGTGATCCGGCGCCGGCAAGTGGAAGCGGCGTCGCTCAACGGATAAAAGGTACCCCGGGGATAACAGGCTGATCTTGCCCGAGAGTCCATATCGACGGCATGGTTTGGCACCTCGATGTCGGCTCGTCGCATCCTGGGGCTGGAGTTGGTCCCAAGGGTTGGGCTGTTCGCCCATTAAAGCGGCACGCGAGCTGGGTTTAGAACGTCGTGAGACAGTTCGGTCCCTATCTTCCGCGCGCGTAAGAGTCTTGAGAAGGGCTGCCCCTAGTACGAGAGGACCGGGGTGGACGAACCTCTGGTGTGCCAGTTGTCCTGCCAAGGGCACGGCTGGTTGGCTACGTTCGGAAGGGATAACCGCTGAAAGCATCTAAGCGGGAAGCCTGCTTCAAGATGAGGACTCTCACTGGGTAACCAGGTAAGACCCCCAGAAGATGACTGGGTTGATAGGCCGGAGGTGGAAGTGCGGTAACGCATGCAGCTGACCGGTACTAATAGGTCGAGGACTTGTCTCTTTTTTCACTTTTGTGAAAAGGGTCTAACTTACGAATTCTTAAAATTTTTGATCGCGTCCACTATGCGGTTCCCGAGTTACGGTCGGGAACACAGAACATCTCGAATGTTCGACTGAAAACTCAATAGAGTTTCGGCGACCATGGCGAGGGGGAAACGCCCGGCTCCATTCCGAACCCGGAAGCTAAGCCCCTCAGCGCCGATGGTACTGCACTTGCTAAGGTGTGGGAGAGTAGGACGTCGCCGGACATTTTTTCAAAAGGCCCGCTTCATTGAAGCGGGCCTTTTGCTTTTGTACCAAGGGTTTTTGAGTCTTGGTACAAACATTATTTGTGTCTACATCACGGATCTTTCGAACATCAGTTTGCTGTTTGCCCCTGAGATACGCGATACTTAAAGTTCATAACTCAACAGCGGTCACTTTTAAATTTTTTAGGAGCAGCATTATGCCTGCAGGTAATTCATCGTCGCGTCCCTCTGGGCGCCCAAGTGGCCGCGGTAATTCAGCATCTGGTCGTCCATCTTCTGGTGGAACAGGGCGTCCAAGTTCAGGCCGCCCATCAAGTGGTCGTCCGAGTTCAGGTCGTCCATCGAGCGGTCGTCCGTCAAGTGGCCGCCCAACTCGTGATGGCGATTCTCGTGGCGCAGGTCGCCCTTCAAGCGGTCGTCCGAGTTCAGGTCGTCCGTCAAGTGGCCGCCCATCTCGTGATGGTGATTCTCGTAGTTTCCGTGATCGTGATGATCGCGCGGGTTCAGGTCGTCCGAGTCGTGACGGCGATGGTCGTGGAGCAGGTCGCCCAAGTTCTGGCCGTCCATCAACTGGTCGTCCGTCAAGCGGCCGCCCATCTCGTGATGGTGATTCCCGAAGTTTCCGTGATCGCGATGACCGCGCGGGTTCAGGTCGTCCAAGTCGTAACGGTGACAGTCGTGGCGCAGGTCGCCCAAGTTCTGGTCGTCCATCAACTGGCCGTCCAAGTCGTGATAGTGATTCCCGCAGTTTCCGTGATCGTGATGATCGTGCCGGTTCTGGCCGTCCGTCAAGTGGCCGTCCAAGTCGTGATAGTGATTCCCGCAGTTTCCGTGATCGTGATGATCGCGGCGGTTCGGGTCGTCCGCGCCGAGATGATGCTCGTCCAAGTCGTGATGGCGATAGCCGTGGCTCCGGCCGTCCAACTCGTGACGGCGATTCTCGTGGTTTCCGCGATCGTGATGATCGTGCCGGTTCTGGCCGTCCGTCAACTGGTCGTCCAACTCGTGACGGCGATTCTCGTGGTTTCCGTGATCGCGATGACCGCGGCGGTTCAGGCCGTCCACGCCGTGATGATGCGCGTGGATTCCGTGGTCGCGACGATCGCGATGATCGTGCGCCGCGTTCACGTCGTCCATCGGGTGATGCGCCGATCATTGCTGATCACATAACTGGTGAAGAACTTCCACGCGCAGTTCGTAACGAACTTCGCACACTGCCTGATGGTTTAGCACTTCGTGTAGCCCGTCACATGGCTGCTTGTGTTGAGTTATCGAACGTGGATCCTGAACTTGCGTGGCTACATGCCAAAGCGGCCCTAGACAAGGCATCTCGCATTGCTGTTGTTCGCGAAACAGCTGCGGGCGCTGCATATCACGCTGGTCATTTTGCTGAAGCGCTGTCCGAATACCGAGCTGCAAAGCGTATGACTGGAAACAAAGAATATTGGCCGGTGATGGCCGACTGCGAACGCGCGCTTGGTCGCCCTGGCAAAGCAATCTCCATGGCGAGCGACCCGATTGTTGCTGGACTTTCCATTGGTAGTCGTGTTGAAATGCGCATCGTCGTTTCTGGTGCTCGTTTAGATCAGGGCAATAAAGAAGCAGCGCTGGCAACTCTGCAGTGTCCTGAATTGAATAAGCCATCTACTGAGCCCTGGGCTGCTCGTATTCGCTACGCCTATGCGGATATTTTGGCTTCACTTGGACAGACGCAAGAGGCAATTGAGTGGTTCCATCGCGCAGCAGCAGTTGATCTTGAAGAGCAGACTGATTCTGATCGTCGTATCGCTGAACTCGAAGGAAATGTCTACGAGGAATTCGATAACGATTTTGTATACGAAGAGTACGCAGCCGAAGACGACGAGTAATTCCACAGGCTCGTTGCCTCCACAATCCCACTCACTTGTTTGGTAGCGACCCATTTTGATCGCAGACTGAAACCTCACTAAAACATTGGGAGGTTTCATGGCCAGTGCTAATTTGGATTTTGCTGATTGGCAGAACTCGGTGCTTCTTGTTGGTCGGGTCACGAGCCAGACAGAAGAAATCGCACTGCCTAGTGGCGAAACATTGATTCGATTTCGGATCGTTGTGCCACGGGATAAACCAACCACAAAAACTACAGTCGACACCATAGATTGCGTCACTTTCAAGGCTGTCTCGCAGCGCAAAGCTCGCACTTTAGCAATTGGTGACATTGTTGAAATAACGGGCGAATTGCGCAGGCGGTTCTGGAAAGCGGGCGCTGGGGTTGCATCTAGAGTCGAGGTAGAAATCAGTTCCTTGAAAGCGCTAAAGCATTGACTTTGCTTAATACTTCGGGGAAATCAATAGATATTATTTATACCTATAAAGGTATAATTGTCAGTGTGGACGACTTGAATCCAGCCAAACTTATAAATCGAGGTCGCCTGCTTGCGGGACTTACTCAGGCGGAACTAGCTATACGGGCTGGCACTTCACAGCCTGCCGTAGCCAGATATGAAGCAGGTCAAGCCAGCCCATCAGCGGTCACATTAACCAGATTGCTCAGAGCTTGTGGCTATGACCTTGAGGTTCGGCTCAAGAAGGCAAAGGCCTCTGATTTAAGTTCGCCCCGTGGCAAGAAGGTGCGAGAACATCGTGGTGCAATTTTGGCGCTAGCGAAAATGCATGGCGCAACAAATGTACGGGTGTTTGGCTCGGTGGCGCGGGGAGAAGATCACTCTGACAGCGACATAGATTTTTTAGTGGATTATCCCGATGTAAGTAAATTGCACACAGTTACTCAGCTGCTTATTGCCATTGAAGATTTGTTGAACGAAAAAGTCGATGTTAGTCCTACTTGCATAATGAAGCCAGATGTTCTTGCTAAGGCAACAACAGATGCAATTCCTCTATGAGTCCGCGCGAATATTCCAGCAGAGTTTCAGACATCCGAGATCGAATATTCCGAATTAGACAATGTGAGCAGTTGTTACTTCGAGCAGAGCAAGAAAATCACACACAGGAATTTGAAACAGCGTACGACGCCATTCTTTACAATCTGCTCGTAATTGGTGAAGCAGTAAAATCCATATATCTACAATTGAGCGCGGATTACCATGAAATTAACTGGCGCGAAATTGCCAGACTACGCGATGTTTTGGTTCATCAATATCACCAGGTAAATGCCGAGCAAGTGTTTCAAATCTTAGATGAGCCGTTGCGCCAATTGGCGCAAGCACTGCGAGTAGATACCGCATCAAAGGCTGAACATTTTTGCTATCCCGGTAACACAGAATGTGACTGCTGATGCAATACATGGCATTCTGAACAGTGTGAATCCGTTGCAGCAATCCAGTGATGTTTTGGCGAAGGCCTACGACGCCGCACTGCTTGATCTTGATGGCGTTGTCTACATTGGTGACGACGGCGTGCCAGGTGTGGTCCCCACCCTCAACGACATGCATCAGCAATTCGGCATTTCGCTAACCTGCATTACTAACAATGCGGCTCGTTCGCCCAAAGTGGTGGCTGTCCACCTGCAACGACTCGGGCTCGAAGTTACCGAAAACGACGTGGTTACTTCGGCGCAGGCTGCGGCTGCTGAACTCGCGCGGTTACTTCCGCAAGGTAGCGATGTGTTTGTTTTGGGTAGCCGGGATCTTGCCGATGAAGTCTCGTTGGTCGGGCTAACGCCGTCCCAAGATGTCGATAAAACCTATGCCGCAATCGTGCAGGGCTATTGGCCCGACATGCCTTGGCGAATGCTCGGAGTTGCCGCGAAAGTAATCAACAGTGGTGCTCTATGGGTTGGCACAAATGCCGACTGGACTATCCCAACTTCTTTTGGCACATCACCTGGGAATGGCACCATGATTCAAGCTTTAAAGATAGCAACAGGCAAAGAACCTGTGCTTATTGCTGGCAAACCGGATTCGCCATTGATGTACAGTGCGATTGCGCGCACCGATGCAAAGCGACCGTTGATGATAGGTGACCGCCTAGATACAGACATCTTGGCAGCCAACCGCATCAACATTGATAGCCTGCTCGTATTTTCTGGCGTAACAACTTTTCAGGAACTATTTGAAGCAACCCCAGAACTTCGCCCAACATATTTGGCTTGGGATGCGGCCGGTATTCAAGATGCCATGACTGCAGTCGAAGTTGATCATGGATTGGTGAGTCTGCACAACTGGCGAGTAGCGGGTGATGGTCTCTCAGGACAAGGTGACGCCCTTGACGCAATTCGGGTCTTAGCAGTGGCAGTATGGGAGTTGGTGATTTCACCACAACAAGCTCTGCAAGAGTTGGCTGAACGTGGAATCTCGCTACCGAAAGGCACCGCACACTAATGTCCGAAGAGAATACCGAAGAATTTGCAACTGAGACCGATGTAAATTTGGTTGATGAATTTTCCGGCGATGAGTTTGAAGATGATGCAGACGATTTAGGTGATGCCGAAGTTAGTGACTACCTTGATGTCGTCAGCACTGATTCGGCTCTTGCACTTTTCGCTCTACCAACAACTGGTGAACCACGAGTTGATGACGCGCTTGGGCGGCTAGCCGATCTTGAATCTTTGCCAGTGCACGAACATGTTGAAGTTTTTGAAGATGTGCAACGCCGTTTGCACGACACGTTAGCCGACTTGGCAGGCTCGTGACCCGACGTCGTCTAGATGTTGAGTTAGTTAGGCGCCACCTTGCGCGCAGCAGGGAACAGGCTCAAGATTTAATTACTTCCGGGCAAGTAATTGTTGATGGCATTGTTGCAACCAAATCGGCCACTCAAGTTGATGAAACTGCGAGCATCAAAGTAACAGTCGATGTAGATGAAGAATATGTTTCGCGCGGCGCGCACAAACTTATTGGTGCACTCGATACTTTCAACATAGATGTGACTGACAAAGTTGCGCTTGATGCTGGTGCATCAACAGGTGGGTTTAGTGATGTGCTGCTCCGCCGAGGTATCGCACACATCTATTGCGTTGATGTTGGCTATGGGCAGTTAGCTTGGAAAGTCCAGCAAGATCCGCGAGTTACTGTGCACGATCGCACCAACGTCCGGCATTTAAGTACAGAGATTTTGGGAACCACCGTTGATTTAGTGGTAGCCGACCTTTCATTTATCTCGCTAGAGACAGTTTTGCCCGCACTAAAAGGCGTTATGAAAGACACCGCCGATGCGCTTTTGATGGTTAAACCACAGTTTGAAGTGGGTAAAGAAGCACTTGGTTCGGGTGGTGTTGTGGAATCCGTTCAGCAACGCATCGATTCAGTCAATAAAATTGCACAGAAGGCCTTTTCTTTGGGCTTAGGCACCGCAGGCGTGGTGGCTAGTCCGTTGCCGGGGCCTTCTGGAAATGTCGAGTATTTTCTGTGGTTGCGCCAAGGTGCGCCAGCTGCAGAAATCGCCGATATCGAGCAAGCAGTAGCGGAGGGACCAGCATGAGTCGTCGAGTCCTTTTTGTTGTGCGCTCTGGCTCGAATCAAGCGCCCGATGTTGCCCGCGCGGCGGCAACCGGTTTGCTCCAAAACAATATTGAAGTTTTATGCGCACACGACGATGCGGCGCTTTTAAATGTTGCCGGTGTTGTTACCAGCGACGACGCCACTGGTTGCGAACTCGTTGTGGTGTTCGGTGGCGATGGCACAATTCTTAGCGGTATCGAAATCGCTCGCCCTGCCGATATTCCCGTGCTTGGCGTAAACCTCGGACATGTTGGTTTCTTGGCTGAGGCTGAACCCGAGAACATCGACGCTGTTGTAAACGCAATCGTTGAACACAACTGGATTGTGGAAGAGCGGCTAACGCTTGAAGTCAAAGTTGATGGTCCCGAGCAACAGCATTGGTCGTCTTGGGCGCTCAATGAAGTAGCCATTGAAAAAGATGCGCGCGAACGCATGATTCAAGTGATGGTCAGCGTAGATGATCGTCCGCTTTCGCAATGGTCGGCCGATGGTTTGCTTTGTTCCACACCAACTGGTTCAACCGCTTATGCCTTCAGCGCTGGTGGCCCTGTTGTTTGGCCTGAAGTAGATGCGATGTTAGTTGTGCCAATCAGCGCGCATGCGTTGTTCGCTCGCCCGCTAGTGGTCGCGCCATCTTCAACTGTGGATGTAAACGTTATTAAGGGCCCAGCTGTTATCAGCGCCGATGGCCGTCGCACAACGGAAGTTTCTGCCGGCAGCACAGTAACCATCGTGCGTCACGCGCAGTCAACAAAGTTTGCTCGGTTACACCCGGTTCCGTTTACTGAACGTTTGGTTGCAAAGTTCGAGCTGCCTGTTCAGGGCTGGGGCGCATAGGGTTCTGGCGTGCTAGAGATTCTGCGCATCCGCAACCTCGGCGTTATCTCTGATGCCGAACTAACTTTCTCACCGGGTTTCACTGCGCTCACAGGTGAAACAGGCGCGGGTAAAACCATGGTGTTTCGCAGCATCAACATGTTGTTCAGCGCTAAACCCGATGCGTCTCTTGTCGCCGATGGCGAAGATGCTGCTGCGGTTATGGCTGAACTTTCGGTTCCGCAAGACATCGAGGCGCGCCTGATTGAACTCGGGGCCACTGTTGAAGATGGCGTAGTAATTGTTGGGCGCCAAGTTCCTGTCGAAGGGCGAACTCGCAGTGTTATTGGTGGCGCGGCAATGCCAAACACAACTTTGGTAGATCTGGGCGCCGAGATGCTCGCAGTTCATGGTCAGAGTGATCACATCAAACTTCGTAAACCCGCACATCAGCGCTTAATTCTTGATCGCTTCGGCGGTAGCAAAATTTCTGATGTGCTGGCTCGGTACCAAGATTTATGGGCGCAGCATTTAGACCTACAACATCGCATCAATTCACTTAGTTCCGACAGCGCATCTCGCCAACTGGAACTCGAACGTATTTCTGTAGTTGTTGAACGCTTTGATGAACTGCGGCCCGAAGCTAATGAAGATGTGGCCTTGGCTGCCGAAGCGTTGCGCCTGGGTAACAGCGAATCCCTTTTTGTCGCATCCATGCAGGCAAGTGAAGCCATTGGTGGCGGCGATTTCGATGGGGAATATGTTGCATCGCTTCTCAACACTGCGCGCAAAGCTTTGGAACAAAGCGCCGACCTAGATGAACAGCTTGGTGATTTTGCCAAGCGAGTTCGCGAACTCGAGGTTTTAGCAGGCGATTTAGCTAGCGAGCTAATGCACTATTCGGCTGCGATTGATGCTTCACCGCAGCGACTGGCTTACATAGAGCAGCGTCGAGCAGATTTGAAACAACTGGCCCGTGAATTCGGCACAGTAAACGACCTAATTTCCTGGGTGGAAGTAAATCGCCCACGCATGGAGTTGCTACAAGGTGGCGACGAGCATGTGGCTGAACTGAAGATGGAACTTGCCACCTGCACTGCGCAAATGTTGGTGCTAGCCGGCGAACTTTCCACCGCGCGCCACTTGGCCGCCACGGCGTTCGAGCAGGCTGTGCGCACTGAACTTGAGGGTTTAGCAATGGGCGGAGCAACCGTTTCGTTCCAGATTCGCCCCAGCGATTTAGGGCCGTTCGGCGCCGACGACATTGAACTTGGTTTAGTTAGCCGGCCAAATGCACCTTGGGTGCCTATCAGTAAAGGCGCATCAGGCGGCGAGTTAAGTCGGTTAATGCTGGCAGTTCAGGTTGTGCTGGCTAGCGCAGATCCGATAGATACCTTCATTTTTGATGAAGTTGATGCTGGCGTTGGTGGGGCAGCAGCGGTTGAAGTAGGTCGGCGCCTTGCGCGCTTGGCTCGCACTTCGCAGGTAATCGTGGTTACGCACTTGCCGCAGGTGGCAGCATTTGCCGACAAACATTATGTGGTGCAATCCGGCGCGGGCGAGCAGGTGAACTCGTCGCAGATTTCTGAAGTAGCAGGCGACGATCGAGTAACCGAGATTTCCCGCATGCTGGCAGGCCTTAGTGATTCAGCAGCCGGGGCCGACCTGGCTAACCAATTGCTCGAATTAGCAGACGACGAGCGTTCAAAGGTCTAGTCCGACTACTCGCCACGCGGATATTGTGGTGCCTGTGCGCGTGCGAATTTAATATCAGTTAGTCTGGTATTCCGTGGGTAATCGTAAACATATATTCGTCACGGGAGGCGTCGCCTCTTCACTCGGTAAGGGTCTTACCGCTTCATCACTAGGCAATCTGCTAACTGCTCGTGGTCTTCGTGTGACCATGCAAAAGCTTGACCCATACTTAAATGTTGATCCAGGCACAATGAATCCGTTTCAACATGGCGAAGTTTTTGTTACCAACGATGGCGCCGAGACCGACCTAGACATCGGCCACTACGAGCGTTTTCTCGATCGCGACCTACACGGTTCGGCAAACGTAACAACTGGCCAGGTGTACTCGAATGTGATTGCTAAAGAGCGTCGCGGTGAATACCTAGGCGACACAGTTCAGGTTATTCCACACATCACAAACGAAATCAAAGCTCGCATGCTTGCCATGCACACTGAAGATGTTGACATTGTTATCACCGAAGTCGGTGGCACTGTGGGTGACATCGAATCCTTGCCGTTCTTGGAAGCAGTGCGTCAGGTGCGCCACGAACTAGGCCGCGACAATGTGCTTTCCTTGCACGTTTCCTTGCTTCCATACATTGGTCCATCGGGCGAACTCAAGACCAAGCCAACCCAGCATTCGGTTGCTGCGCTTCGCAGTATTGGTATTCAGCCAGATGCCATCATTTTGCGCGCCGACCGCGAGATTCCTGAAAGTATCAAGCGCAAAATTTCACTGATGTGTGATGTTGATGTTGAAGCCGTTGTTGCTGCCGTTGATGCGCCAAGTATTTACGACATCCCGCGCGTACTGCACAGCGAGGGCCTCGATGCATTTGTTATTCGTCGCATGGGCATGCCATTTCGCGATGTTAAGTGGGAAGCATGGGACAACCTGCTCGATCGCGTTCACAATCCAAAGCATGAAGTTACTGTGGCACTTGTTGGCAAATACATCGACCTACCGGATGCATACCTTTCGGTAACTGAAGCACTGCGCGCCGGTGGATTTGCAAACTATGCCCGAGTGAATATTCGCTGGGTTGCATCCGATGATTGCGAAACCGAAGCTGGCGCCCGCACTGCGCTTGGCGATGTAGATGCCATTTGTGTGCCTGGTGGTTTTGGTGTGCGCGGTATCGAAGGCAAGCTTGGCGCATTGAAGTTTGCTCGCGAAAACAAAATTCCAACCCTTGGTTTGTGTCTTGGTTTGCAGTGCATGGTTATTGAATACGCGCGCGATGTTGCTGGCATTACCGATGCCAATTCGGCCGAGTTTGATCCCGACACCAAGAACCCAATCATTTCAACCATGGCAGATCAAACCGATGTTGTTTCGGGCGATCGCGATATGGGCGGAACCATGCGTTTGGGCATGTATCCGGCTGCATTGGCAAAGGGTTCAACCGCTGAGCGCGTATATGGTTCAGCGCTGATTGAGGAACGTCATCGCCATCGCTACGAAGTTAACAATGCTTACCGCGGTCAGCTCAGCGATGCTGGTCTGGTGTTCTCGGGCACATCTCCCGATGGCCACTTGGTTGAGTTTGTCGAACTTCCAGTTGATGTGCATCCGTATTACATCGCAACTCAGGCGCATCCTGAATTACGCAGCCGCCCAACGAAAGCGCATCCACTATTTGCTGGGCTAATCGAAGCCGCTCTTGCTCGGCAAGGGCAGTAGTTAAACGTGATTAAAGATGAACCTGCGGATTTTCCGCTGATAAAAAGCGACACTGTTTTTAGTGGCCGTATTTGGGAAGTTCGAGAAGAAGTTTTTCAGTTTGGCGAACAAGAACTTACGCGCGACTTCATCGTGCACCCAGGAGCCGTTGGGGTAATAGCGCTCAACGATCTGGGGCAGATGCTTTTGGTTCAGCAGTATCGTCGGGCATTGGGCCAGATGATGTGGGAACCACCTGCTGGTTTGTTAGATGTCGAAGGTGAAGATCCACTAGAAGCAGCCAAACGCGAACTGCAAGAAGAGACTGGCTATGTGGCCAGCGATTGGCGAGTGTTGTTTGATTTCGCTCCGTCGTCTGGTGGCTCGTCTGAACTCGTGCGCTGCTACCTAGCCACGGGGCTCGAACTTCATGAAGCCGGCCGCCCCGAAGCAACTGGGGAAGAAGCCGACATGAAAGTTCAGTGGACTCCGGTCGGCGAAGTTATGGAAGCCATTCATACCGGAGCTATTTCAAACTCACTGCTGATAACGGGCACCTTCGCTTTATTGGCTGCAATGGCTGACCCAGATTCGATTGTGCGCGATGGCAACGCCCCTTGGGTAGCCCGAGAGTCTTAACTCATTTCCGGCAAGGCCAATAGTCATCGTGGTTGAATGTCTAATTTTCTGGGTATTTCAGGAGTAAGTTAGATACGGCGAACAGAACGTTCGTCACAAAACGCGGGGATTCCCGTAAAGGACTTGATACTGATGAAAGTCGGCGTTCCAAGAGAAATTAAAACTCACGAATATCGCGTCGCAATTACACCAGCTGGTGTTGTTGAACTAGTAAAAAATGGCCATGAAGTTTTCATCGAACAAGATGCAGGCTTAGGCTCATCCATCTCAAACGAAGAGTATGTTGCAGCAGGCGCGAAGATTCTGCCAACTGCTGATGAAGTTTGGGCAGCAGGCGACCTAATTCTCAAAGTTAAAGAACCAATCGCTGCCGAGTACCATCGCATGCGAAAAGGTCAGGTGCTGTTCACTTACTTGCACCTTGCTGCCTCGCGTGAGTGCACAGACGCACTGTTGGCATCTGGCGTTACAGCCATTGCATACGAAACGGTTGAATTACCCGATCACACCTTGCCATTGCTTGCTCCTATGAGTGAAGTTGCTGGTCGCTTGGCTCCACAGGTTGGCGCGCAGGCTTTGATGCGGGCGCAGGGTGGCCGTGGGGTACTGCTCGGCGGTGTGCCAGGAGTTGCTGCGGGCAAAGTAGTTGTGCTCGGCGCTGGTGTTGCCGGCATGAACGCTGCGGCTCTGGCTTTAGGCATGCAGGCGGAAGTTCTGTTGCTCGATGTGAATGTGGCTCGCCTTCGCCAAGTAGACGCCATCTATCAGGGTCACATGCAAACGATTTCTTCAAACTCATACGAGATTGAAAAAGCAGTTCTCGATGCCGACTTAGTAATTGGCGCTGTGCTAATTCATGGCGCTAAGGCACCAAAACTTGTGAGCAACGATTTAGTTTCGCGTATGAAGCCAGGTTCGGTTTTGGTTGATATCGCTATTGACCAGGGTGGTTGTTTTGAAGATTCAAAACCAACTACTCATGCCGATCCAACATACGCGGTACACAACTCGTTGTTCTATTGCGTAGCCAACATGCCTGGGGCAGTTCCTTACACCTCAACATATGCACTCACCAATGTCACATTGCCTTATGCACTAGCGCTGGCCAACAAGGGCTGGCAGAAAGCAATCAGTGAAGATCATGCATTGGCACTTGGTCTAAATGTTCATGATGGGCACGTTACTTATCCAGCGGTGGCTGAAGCATTTGATTTGCACTTGGTTTCGGTTGACGAACTGATTTCGTAAACGCT
>Ga0214921_10008470_pt1 | contig 13320 bp, 13 predicted proteins | sample LL1505_MetaG_FD_177992 | JGI IMG/M metagenome (GOLD analysis project Ga0214921, IMG submission 177992) | Freshwater microbial communities from Lake Lanier, Atlanta, Georgia, United States - LL-1505 | ecosystem: Environmental > Aquatic > Freshwater > Lake | place: USA: Georgia | collected... | reverse complement strand
ATTATCTGGAGGTTTAGATAGTTCATTAGTTGCAGCAATAGCTCAGAGACTAATAAAAGAAGAGAATATAAATAATACATTACATACATTTACAATTGGAATGGAAGATGGGAGTGATTTAGCATTTGGTCAAATGGTTGCCGATTATATTGGTTCTTCTCATACAGTTGTAAATATTTTAATGGAAGATGCATTGAAAGCGATAGAAGATGTGATATATGCGACAGAGACATATGATATTACGACTATTAGAGCATCAACATTTCAATATCTACTAGCAAAATACATAGCAGAGAGAACGGAATTTAAAGTGGTTCTGAATGGTGATGGATCTGATGAAGTGACAATGGGATATTTATATTATTATTTACATCCAACTGTTGAGTCTGCACAAGATGATTCATTAAGATTGATTACAAATATTAGTAAATTTGATGGTCTTAGAGTGGACAGAAATGTATCACATCATGGTCTTGAAGCAAGAGTACCATTTTTAGATAAAGAATTTGTGAATATGTATGTAAATATAGATGCAAGTCTAAAAGTACCAACTAAACAAAGATTAGAGAAATATTTGTTAAGAAAGGCATTTGAGGAAGTGTATAAAGAAAATCCAATCTTACCCAAAGAGGTACTATGGAGAAAAAAGGAGGCATTTAGTGATGGAGTATCAACAAAAGAGAAATCTTGGTACATAATGACACAAGAACATGGTAAAAGTAAAATATCTGAAGAGGTATTTGTAGCATTACAAAATACATATGCAGATCATATATCGCCAACAACATTTGAAGCAGCATATTATAGAAAAGTATTTGAGGAACATTTCAAAAATAGTTCAAAAAATATACCATATTATTGGTTGCCAAATTGGTCTAAATCAAAAGATCCATCCGCTAGAACATTAAATGTATATAATGAATAAACAATAGAAGATTTAATTTTATTTATTAATTTATAGAATATGAAATAAATTTAATAAAGAGCATATTTTTTTATTAAATTTGAAAAATGTTAAATATATAAAATGTATATAATATATATGGATAGAAAAACTAGATTAACAGCAATACAAAAACAATTATTAAATGATATTAATAAATCAAAAATATTAGATCCAATCGATATACCCGATGAACTACAAATATCATTGATTGATGTAAAAAAATTAAAAGAATATAATGATATTCATAAAAAAATTGTAATTATATTGACTAATAATAATATTGAACCACATGAAATATTTAATATGATAGAAACATATGACGGAAAACATCCAATTTATAACAAATTAAAAAATTTTTTAATATTAAGAAATATATGTATATTGAAAAAAATAAAGGGTACTGAAAAATGGAAAGCAAATGTAAACAAAATAATGGATATATTGAAGACCAAATATAAATGTCCTAAAAAAATAAATATGATTGATATACTAGAAAATTCGGTTATGGACTTATTAATTAAAGATGTTAAAATGTTTGATATATTACAATGCAGAATTGAATTAGATGGTTCAAACAATCTAAAATCATTAAACATGAATAATTTAGAAGATCAAAAATATATAGTATCTAAATTATTAGAAAATGGATGTATAAAAATATAGAATATAATTATTTAATATATATATAATTAGTTAAAAAATATAATATAAATAAAAATTAGTTAATATAGATAATAAGATGAATAGTTCTGAACGAAACCTAAAGTTATATCAACAAACAGTTTTAATGAATGAGAAAAGTGTTAAAATTAATGATAGATTGAAATTTATTAAATTTTTATTAGAAGAGACTGGTATTACACCAGTTCTTGATTTATCATCATTTACAGATGAAACAGAATATTATCAAGAACATGTGAGTAAAAAGACATATAATTTTTCGGAAGTAATAACGAAGATAGGTGGACGATTAAAATATATAAAAAGTGGAACAACAGGTCATACATTTCAGGGAATATTTAATCCAGACGATAAGAAGAAAAATGTATGTGTATTTTATGCTGTAAAGGTGGTTGCATTTCCGATAGACAAGGGTTATTCAGATATAGAGAACAAGACGAGACCAGAGAATGCAGAATTACAGATATTGAAAGTATTGAGTCAATTTGTGATAACAAATCAAACACCTCATATTGTTTTACCATTAGCAACATTTAATTCATATATAGAACCATTTATCACATTAAAACATAATAAATTTGTAAGTAATAAAAAATATGATGCATTTGTAGAGAAATATAATAAGAATGAATTACATAATACAGTATCAATATTGATAAGTGAATGGGCTAATGGTGGTGATTTATTAGAATATATGAGAGCAAATCTTCAAAATATGGATTTGAAAGAATGGCGTGTTCTTTTGTTCCAGATATTATCAGTCTTAGCAGTGATACAAAAAAAATATCCAAGTTTTAGACATAATGATATGAAGGCAAATAATATTTTAATGCAGAAAATAGATGATGGAGAAGTTGGTAATTTTTTTCAGTATGATATTGATGATACAAAATTTTTCATACCAAATATTGGATATCAAATAAAGTTATGGGATTTTGATTTTGCGTGTATAAATGGAATAGTAGAGAATTCTAAAGTGAATTCAAAATGGACCAATCAGATGAATATATCAAATAGACAAAATAGATATTATGATATTTGTTATTTTATGATAAGCTTACAAAACCCCGGATTTATTCAACAATTTAGAGAATGTACAAGTGTCCCTAAACAAGTGTACGAATTTTTTGATAGCATTGTTCCACCTGAATTATGCAATTCTTCTTTAGTTAATGAAAGAGGCAGACTATTGTGTGACATTGAATATACAACACCTGCAGAAATTTTAACAACACATCAATTTTTTAATAAATTAAGACCAAAAGAAGATAGACTTCCAGAAGACAATTTTGTAGCATCCGGAAAAGAGATATTACAGACAGTATTAAAGGAGGTACAGTTAAAAAAAAAAGATAAAAAAAGCGGTTAGGAATAAAATAAAATATAATATTAATATTATATTTTATTATATAAGAATGCAATACAATGAAACCACAGTATCAGAAGAAAATAATGATCTACCTAAATCCTCTATTAAAAAATCAGTTAAATTTAATCCAATTGTTTCATTATATGAATATGAAGATCTGTCAGTATATAGAAATCAATCAGACGAAGAAGCTCAAGAAAATTATATTGAACTATTAATTAAAAAAAGTATTGATGATAGGTTGATAAATCTATTTAATATAAATAGCAAATTAATGGAAGAAATTAACATGTTAAAAGCAAATATAAATGAACTAAAAAAGAAGATGATAAAGATGGAATCAACACATGTAGTTCAAAGCCTGAATATAAATACATTAAAAACAGAACACAATAAAATAAAAATGAATGGTAATAAATTAATGAATCCATTTTAATTCATAGAAATAATAATAGACAAGACGGCAATAGCAATAATGACAAAAAAGACATTATTACAGTCATTAATATCTTTAGTATGTAAGAAGAGGTTCCATGGTTTAAGCTTAGTTTTTTGTATATCGTAATAGAAACTAGCTGGTTTAATGTATAGCAACATAGAGACCAATAAAAAATAAATAGTAAATGCTTTAATAATACAAGAATTCATATAATTTATATTAAGATAATATTTTCTGGATAACAGCCAAATCATTAATATAAATAATTGTATCATTAATATTTTGATTTGTTGGTGGTTTTACAGTAAATTTTATAATCAGTTGTAATGGCAATGTATTATTTGGTATTATATTTGAATTATTATCTTGATATTGTTTTACATCATATGGATTATCTGGTATTGGACTCATATTAATTTTATTACTATTGTAGATGGAATCAAAAGGATGTGAAACATTAATATCAATCAAAGAGTCAACAATATAAATATTTTGTTCTTTGTTAAATATTACAAGATATTTACTTGTTTTTGTTGGTGTAACAGTTAGAGTATTATTGGAAGAGTTGATTGCTTTTATTATAGATGAAATAATTGGTTGAAAGACTGGTGTATTGATTATGACATTAGAATTGTTTAATTTAAAAACAGAGATATTGATTACATCATTTAGATTGTATCCATCATCTGTAATATTTTTTGAATTTAATTTAGTTTTAACATTTCTCATAATTTCTCTTAAAGATGCGAAGATAAGAGATTCACGAGTATTATTTTCATTGAATGTATTAAATACATTATTTTCATAAGGGATCATAATAATATTACCATCACGAACTTCTAATTTATAAGGATCGATATTTTGGGCATAATTAGTTTGGAATATATAATTTTGAGCGTTTAAACCAGTAATAGTTGGACCTAAAATATTAATACGATTAACTTCATTAGATCCACCGAATGAACCACCGCCTCCAAGATTGGAAACACCAATAGCACCGGCATAGTGTTCAAGATTATTATGTTTTTTATAATAATATAAGATACAGAAGAGAATAACAGAAAAGATTAATAGAATAGTATAATTCATGTGTTTATTATAATATATGATTATATATATTTATTTATTAGATTAAAAAAAATAAAAACTTGTAATGTATAATAAGAATCGACTAAAGGATTGTGAGGTTTAAAATCACTTTTCATATATTTTTTTAAAATTTGTAATATTAATGCCTCATCATATTTATCATTTTTTATAATGGAATTTTTTGATAAACAGACATATGATTCATATAATTTAGCAGAATAACACATTTCATGAATTTTATTATTATAGTCAGCAATATCTATAATATTATCATTTGATACTAGATTATGACATTTATTTAGAAACAGATTATGATTAATAACAGCAATAATATCGGCAGGTCCTTTGACAATATTCAAACAATTAACATCGCTAATAATTAAATTTATATTATGTATAACTGATTTATGATTATGAATTTTTACTAAAATATTTTGTATATATTTATCGTTGAGATAGATGTTAGATATATCTTTAAAATTATTTGAATATTTATTAAATTTTTTGATACTATTGTTATAAATAATTGTTTTAAGATTATCAATAATTTTTGATATTAATTTCGTGATTGATGTATCATATTGTATAGATTGGAAATCATCAATATTTTCAATTAATGACAATAAAATTTGAATTTGTTTATTAAAAACGGAGAGTGTATTTCTATTAGATCTGAGAACTTTATTGGAAGTAAATTTAATAATTTCATTGGAGAAATAGTTAGAATTTTTATTTTTCAAGAAATTGGACCATATATTTTGAAACTTTAGATGTGGAAATATTTTATTTTCAATGTTCATAATTTTTTGTAGAGATGATTTTTGAACTGACATATATTCATGATAAGATGGCATATATTCTTTAAAATTTTTTCCTAATTGTAGATTAAGAAAACCACAATGGAAAAGTGCACTTAAATAAAATATATTATTGATATGAAAGATTAAAATCATACCTATTTCGGATATACAACGGATCATTTTATGACCTGCGACGGTTTCAAAATTAGTTTTTTTACATTTATATTTGGATGGACTTTTAAAGACTTGAAATTCGCAATCCCATATCAGTAAGAATTCTTTATGAGAGATGAGTTGTATAATTTTGTTAGGGAAGTTAATTTTTTTGAGTGTTAAATATTTGGATGGAACAAGATTGATAAAATTAATGATATATTGTTTATTCAATAAGAATGTATCAGATAATGAATTAATCTTGGTGAGCCATTGTTCTACATTCATATTTAGTTATATATTAAAAGTATAAAATAATAAAAAAAAATAATAAAATAATAGAAAATAAATAATAAATAATCTAATCGGACAAATTTATTTAAATTTATTTCTTAGATTATATTATTAAATGAGTGAGAATATTAATGATCCTTATTTATTAGCCAATAATAATTTTTATAATAACATTCAACTTAGTTCATTTTTATTAACATCAGATCATCCGGAGCAGTATTATGAACAGATGGTTGAAGCAATGAATAATGGTTATAATGATTTAGAAAAAAAGAATATAGATGCTGGATCAATAATTCAAGAGACATTTTTTTCGGCAAGGAACATAGATATAATTCAGCAATGGTTAGTCAAAGATGTTAGACGAAGGACGAATACAATTATACCGTATCAAAAAATAGAACATATTTTAATGATAATGAATTTAATATATAATACATATGCCCAAAATTTACCATTTGGTCTCAAAGAACAGATCAAAGAGTTGGACTCAAAAGTTGTTGGTATGACTGTACCTACTATTGTTGAAGAACTTCGATCTCGTGTTAATTATTTAGACACTATCCAAAATGCAAATTATATTGATAATCCAGTTAATACAGTTAGTAGAAGAGCATTACCATCTACTTTTTCATCTATATAATATAATTAAATATTTATAATTGTAAATATTTAGATATAATTAAATATTGAAGTTATTAATTTATTGGTTGAGTTCGAGTTCTCTTCGTTCCTTCTTGTCTAATTCACTGTAGATGTAGATAGTTCCTTGTTTAGAGGCTTTATCAGTGAATGAATTTTCAGGTTTGGTAGTATTTTCGTAATCTAATTTAGTGATGGGGCTTTGGGTGAGTAATCTATCAGAGCCATCTTCAAATACTTTAATGGCAGCTCCTTGAGGATCATACATCATGTATTCAGAACCAAGTTGGCTATGGTCATCGTGATTAACGAGTAAAGCAGCGGTGCCGACGATTAATTCGGGCATAAGTGGGTTAGTTTTGAGCATAACGACGGAGCGGAGAGTGTGTCGTTGATTTGGAGTAGGTTCGTTGTTTCCAAGATTTACAGAAAAACCGACATCTATGTATGGTTCAGCATAGACTGGGCGTCTGTTAATCTTTTCATATGCAGAAATAGTGGGTAGCAAATCGTTCCAGCTTCCGGGGACAACCATTCTTTGGAATTTTGGAACTTGAGTTCTACGAGTCACATGGAAGATGATAACACCACGAGTGTAGATGATTTCTTGGACCTTAGGAACCAAAGTGTTATTTTCAAGATGGTATTGAGGTTCTCGTAAGCTTTGTTCGAGAGATACTTGATTTTGGTCGTATTGAGTCATAACTGGAAGACGAACAGTAATCATTGGAATGGCTGTCACACGGTTCATAACAACTGGAAAGTTGGCACTGTTAGCAGTTACAACACCAAAGAGAGGAACAGTGCTAACTACAATAGGTCTAAAAGAAAATGCTTGAAGTAATCGTCTAAGAATGGTAGCTTCATCACCGAGGTAGATAACATCAGGAGCATCGGAAGTGCTAATCTTGCAATTATCAACAGCAGTCAAGAATTGAGAACTGATGCAATCATAATATCGTCCATTACGAAGAGCAGAGACGGATTGCCAGAGAGTTTCTTGAAGCTGGACACGATTGCGGAGATCTTTGAAGGGGCTTTCAAGATCACACACAACATCGTTAGGGTCAGAGATCATAGCGAACAGAAGCAAGTAATCAGGGTGAGTGAGAACTTGAGTTTTTTCATATCGGCATCTAACAATGTATGCAATGTTAGCAAGTAAGAAAGTTTCTTCAAAAAGACCAATCTTAGGAATGAAGAAAGCAGCTAAAATTGGATTGACGAAGCATGATGGGTTGTGTTTTTGAGAGTCATAATCACCAAAGATTGCTTCAGGAGCGAAAGATCGATACATCATAGATTGGAGGACGATGCTTGCATGTAATGGTTTAGAAGCAGTATGTTGTTTAATAATTTCATTGAGAAAAGGATAATCAGCTTGTTCCACATTGATACCTTCAAAGTTATCAACATCAACATTACCTAAGGCACGAGACAAATTGGAATTAACTGCTTGGTATCCTGGGACAGGGGTACCACTGTTATCTTTACCAGCAAGAGTGGAATATAGAATTTTCTTGAAAAATTCAAATTCAGCATCAGCTAATCCGAGCTTTTCCTTGTATCTTAAAGCTCGTTTTAACATAGTGTGGAGAGGAGTATTTTGACCTGAGTGTTTTATAATTGCTTTGGCAAATTTGTTTGCACGAGCACGAATGGTATTAACTCTTTCACTTAATCCTTCAACAATCATGTCAACAAGATTGCTATCAGAATGTTTTTGTCTTAATTTGTTTAATAGACTTGGTGATACACTGGTAACACCATCAGCAATAAGTTTTTGAACGTCTTTCATGGCATCTGCATGACCAGATTCACTGTGCATCTTCCGAGAATTACTTTGCATTGACATTTATATTATATATATATATAATATAAATTTTTTTTTGTCATAAACTGAAAATAATAAAAAAATAATAAATCTATATATATTATTAAATTTTAATATCGGATTATTTAATACTAATATATTTTTTAAATTATATGATTAATATGATTGATTTTATTGTATATCTATAATACTATTATTTTTTCTATATTATTATCTACTAAATATACAATTTATCGTTTTTATATGTTTTTATAAACTTTTTATCCATTTTAATTGAAAAAATTGATTTTTATATTCATATATGTTATTTAGATACTTATTTATATATCTCTATATCTATACTTATATTATGAACTTACAAACTATTTGGACTGATAAATATCAACCTACTTCATCTAATGATCTTATTATCAATCTGGATAAAGTTAAACATATCAAGAAATGGTTAGAAAATTTTAAAAATAATAATGAACCCGGAACAATTATTGTGTCCGGTAATCATGGTATCGGCAAAAATGTTACACTTAATATTATTTTGAAAGAACTAAATTATACTGTTAATACTCTATCATCTAATAACACCAAAAATAAAAAAACTATCGCCGAAATACTTAATAGTTGCCATCAAAAACATAATATATTACATTATTTCACTAATGATAATAATGCTAATGTTAAATATGCTCTTATTATCGATGATACTGAAACTATAACTTTAACAAGTGAAAAAGAAAGTCTATTGGAATTATGTAAAAATAATGATAAAAATAAAATAATGCCAATCATTTTTGTGTCTAATAATCAACACAGTAAATTGATTTCTGATATTAAAAAATCTTGTATTGAATATGAATTTATTAACCCAACTAATGTTGAACTTTTATGTATTTTTAATAAAATTATTCACAATGAAAATATGAATATTAATAATGTTAAAGTTATTAATACTATTATTAAATACGCTCAATCTGATATTCGTAATCTTATTTTCATTTTACACGACCTATTCCTTACCTTCGGAACTTCCGAAATTGATGTTCTTAAATTACAACAATTCTTATCCTATTCTAAAAAAAAAGATATCGATATCGGACTATATGAAGCAAGTAGAGAAGTTTTAGACTCTTACAAATCTATTAACTCTTGTATGGAACTATATGAAACTGAAAAAGTTCTTCTACCATTAATGATCTATGAAAATTATTATAAAACTATGTTCGCACGACTACCTTCCACCAGTAATAAAAATACACTCTTGAAACAAATTGATATCAGTCGTAGAGTTTGTGACTCTATATCTAAAGGCGATGTTATTGAAACTAATATTTATACAGATCAAAATTGGAATAATCAAAATATTCATGGATTTTATACTATCTGTGACAGCTCTTATATTATTAATAATACTGTCAATAATGAACTTCAAAAAAATAATTTATCCATTCACAAAAATATTAATTATAAAATGGATTTTAGTGCTGACCTTAATAAAACTAGTCTCAAAAATATTAATCGTAAAAATATTACTAATCTTCAACCTATCATCCCTGACAAAAATTTAGATGACCTACTCTATATCAATAAATTAATATATTTTCTTATTGAAAAAAATATGATTAAAGATGCTTACAAATTATGTAAAGAATATAATATTGATATTAAACATCTTGAAATTATTATTAAGATTGACAAAACTAATAATAAATTAATTATGACACCAAAAAATAAAAAATTATTCTGTTGAAATAATTAAATAATAAAATAATTAAATAATAAAATGTCCATTTAATTATTTTTATTTTTTGTTTTTATTTTATATTATAAAATAAAATATTTATTTAATTAGACTTTATTATCATCTTTCTTACCAACTAATGAAGCCCATTTATTTACTGGAGCTACTGTTGGCGCTTTAACTTGAACTTCCAATGATGGAAATGCTTCAACACTATTAATGTCAACTGCTCTCTGATACTTTTTACTATTATACATCTCAAATTCTGATGCTGTATTATTATTATTCCTAAATTTTATATGAGAATTTCTTTCTATTCTTTCTTCTCTCTCCTCATTTTGACGCTCACTTATTTTATCAAATACTCCCATATTTCGTCTTGGTCTTAAATTTGAACTCTGTAATTTACTAAATCTATGTGACTCATCTACATTGTCAGATGTTTTCACTTCTCTTTTCAATCTATCATTCGGATCTGTCTTTAATATTGAAAATCTTGATGGCTTTTCAACATTTGTTGCTTCACCTTCTTCTAATACTTCAAACATATTTTTCGGTTTAGGTTGATATTGTGATTTATCTTCTTTAAACTTATTCATTTTATCTTGATTAAAATAGGTTTTTACTTTCTCCTTTTTCTCTTTCATTGACTTCGCTTGTTCTAAGATTATGTCAAAACGACCAGTTTTAGATTCAATCAGTTTGCTTTGTTCCATATATATAATATCCTGTTTATATATATAATCTATAAACTATTTTAATTTCAATTTTTTTATATATTTTATATATACACTATTATTATGGATTTCTATATGGATAGACGAAATAAATTATCTGATGTTTTTAAATGTAATATAGCAACAAATAGTATTAATAGTCTTTTGAAAAAAAAATATTATTTGTCATTAGATGGTGGATATGATGGTTCTAGAAAGAGATATAAAGTTAATTTAAAAGGAAGTACAATAATGAAATATACAAAAAGATATATAAAATTTAGTCAAAATCAATTACAAATATTAGATGCTCTATTAAATGATGGTGGATATAAAAAATATATTGATTCACATAAAAATTTAAGATTTTCGGAACATTCTGGTTTATTTGATTTTGATAAAACAAGATTAGATCGTATAGTTATTAGCGGAAAAACAAATAGAGAAGATGATGATGATACTGAAATTTTACTCCCACAAAATATGAAAGAAGCATTAGACTATGAATATATATTTCATACACATCCACCGACACCATATCCAGGTGCTAGGGCTAATGTTGGTATTTTATATGAATTCCCCTCTATCTCTGATCTTTATCATTTCTCGTATCATTATAATGATGGTGAAGTTCAAGGTTCAATGATTATTGCTCCTGAAGGGATTTATATAATAAGAATGAAAACAGATGTAAAAAAAATAAAATATCCTTCTGAGAAAATATCTGAAAAATTAGAAGAGTTAAATTTAAAAATTCAAAAAATGGCAATAGACAAATATGGTAGAGATTTTAATGGAGATGAAGGACAATCAAAATTTTATAATGAGATAGCACAAGATAAGAAATATATTAAATTATTTAATAGAATTGTAAGAAAATATTTTGATCCCAACATGGAAATTTATTATAAACCAAGAAAATACGATACTAAAACAAAAAAATGGGTTATTAAAAATTTATATGTTAAAATTCAACCTGTCGAAATAAAATTTAATTAGCTATATTATGTTTCGAAATGCTATCCATAAAATTTTTTTTAATAATAGATATTTGTTTTTAAGATTTAAAATAAAAAATCGTCGTAGAAAAAGATATAATTAATTTATTGTCTCTATAAATTAATTATCTCTAATTTATTTATATGAAATTTATATTTAACTTTAATAATTTACTTGTCTTACTCTTTATTATTAGTATATTTATGATTGTAATACAATGGGCCCGTAGTTCTTATACTTGTAAAGGACCTAAAATAATGTATAAATATATTCCTAGAGATTTTGATACAGACGAAAATTATCCAGATGGTATATCAACAACATTTAAATCTCTTTTCAGAGATCCAACTCCGTATATTGTTAATTTAGGTAATAATAATAAAAGAAATATTAATGTATAAAATTCTTAAAATTTATATTTAAGTCTTCTCTCTAGTCTGATGTGAAGATAATTAACACCATGACCATGTGTTGATATATAAATTGAACCATATTTTTGTATCAATAAATCTGCCATCATTCTAACTGAGGTCCATAATCTCACCCATGCCTCTCCACCACATCTCAGAACAAAATCTGTTAGATTTTTATATGCTATTCTAGGAATAATTAATAATGTTTTATTATCTAAAGATTTAAAAATAGATGTATAACCAAGACCACTATCTATATATTTTTTATAAGTTATTTGGTCTATTGGTTCAGTAGTAGTAATTATTCTATGTTTTAACTTAAATTGAACATAGGAGGTGTCTGTAATTTTTTCTGATATAAAATAGATCCAAACGGATGATTTATCAGAATTTGCATATTTTTTAATATATTTTAATAATATTTTTCTAAGATTAAAAATTGATTTGGTTGATTGCAAATTAACATTCATAAAATAGTATAATATTGTATTATATTATATTATTTTTTTATTAAAAAAATAGTTATTTATACTAATTTAACAGTAATATTAGCTCTTCTTTTGGAACAAAAAGTATTTAAATCCAATACTGGTTCTTTTTTATCATAATCTTGATCATAATGTTTTCTATTCCATTCAATATATTTAGGAATGCCGACCATAAATTGAGGTGTTTTTTGTGCTTTATACCAAAATACTTTTTTTGTTATATCTGTGCTTCTTATACGATTATTTATGACCATACATCCATAATTTGCTGTAACTTGATTAAAGACCTGATCGAATATGTCAAATTTAGGAAACGAGCCTGCATAATGTTCATAAAGTCTTTTTCTGTTGCTATATTGGTCTTCTCCTAGTAAGAAGATGAAATCAAAGTTTGCCCTCAATTCTGGTTGAATGCCTAATGAGTATTGCATGGTCAAACAAAAGGTAAGTTGATAATGGCGCCCTTCATTAAAAATTGAGAGGATATTTGGATCTTTAAGCCATAAATGTTTAGAACTCATGCAGTCATCCATTATAAGAAATGATCTAGGATCTAATTTTTTTTTACCAATTTTTACACGGTCTTCATTCTGAGCTAACATAGCTTTTTGTCTTTTCAACACTCTAGGAATTATTGATTCTTCATAATCATGGTGAGTGAAAGACGGTGGAATAAATTCGTTATAAAATTTTGTCATTTTGTCAGTTGGAGCAATAACTGT
>Ga0214921_10008468_pt1 | contig 13324 bp, 9 predicted proteins | sample LL1505_MetaG_FD_177992 | JGI IMG/M metagenome (GOLD analysis project Ga0214921, IMG submission 177992) | Freshwater microbial communities from Lake Lanier, Atlanta, Georgia, United States - LL-1505 | ecosystem: Environmental > Aquatic > Freshwater > Lake | place: USA: Georgia | collected 2015-05-28 | reverse complement strand
CTTCATCGTCCGCCAAGCTCGGGAACCGGAAACCTACCTTTGGCAGGAAAAATTCAGGGCCGACCCTGACCCGGAGCTCGCCTTTCGCCATGTGCGGACCTGGCAGGATCAACAGGAAAACATGGGGGTAGTGAACCCGGACGAGATTCGCTGGGAAGATTATGACCTCGTGGTCAGCCTGGACATCGCCCTCCCGGCAAGGATCACCCAAAAATGCCGCAAAACCCTCTGGGCTTACTACTCGGTTGAGGCGGGGGGTCCATTGCACAAGCGCTCTTTGCGCCAACCGGTCGAGGGATACCAACTGTATCTCAACCACGGCTTTCGCCGGCATCGGGTGCGCCCCATGAATCGATCTCACGCCATAGAGTTTCCTTTCACCTTCCAATCTTCCGGAGCCTGGCGTTCCTTGGCGGAAAAGGTCGGCTCATCGGGAAACCCGCGCCGTGGCACCCTCGTGGAACGGCTGAGCTGGAATTCCTGCTCAGGTGAAAAGCCTGGCTCCATGCGGCTGCTTTCGGGCGATGCCCGGGAATACGTCCGAGCCATGACCTCCCACCAATTTGCCGTCCGGACCGATCCCAACATGCGGTGGGGCAATTGGACGCTGGAGGCCGTGCAGGCCGGTTGCCTGTTCCTTGGCAGGGCGGACTCCCTGGCCATGCCCGGGGCTCTTTTGTCAGAGCTGGTCGTGCCTGACCTACCCTCTGCGGAGGTGAAAACCCAAAGCCTCCTGCGGGACCCCCACAATCTCCGGCTTCTGGCGAAGACTCAGGCGGATCTGGCGGAACATCTGGCTTTCCGGCGTCCCTTGGCGGAACTTACCCGTCACATGAGGAAATTTCTCTCGTCGTGAAACCCCAAGTCTCCGTCAACTTTATCGACTTCCCCCCCCAAAGCCGGGCCTTCTTCCTCGATCTCCTTTCCCCCCACTTCCATTTCACCTTCGACGATACCCCGGATTTTCTTTTTTACTCCCACATCGGCCAACGACACCGTCTCTACAACTGCATTAAGATTTTCCATAGCCAGGAGAAATATTGGCCCAACTGGAAGGAATGCGACTACGCCGCCGTCTCCGTTCTGGTGGACGACCCCCGCTCCGCCTACCTGCCCATCTACGCCTTTGATGGCCGCGCGGAGAAATTGGTGCGAACTTCCGTCCCCGATCCCATGGCGATCCGGGGATCCAAGCCCCACTTTTGCTCCCTGCTCTGCGCCTACGTCGACCGCACCGTGCGGCGAAGGGAGCGGTTTTTTCAGGTCCTGAATCGCCGTCGCAAGGTTGATTCAACCGGGCGGGCTCTCAACAACACGGGATACCGTCTTCCGCCCGGGGACCGGTACCAGGTGAAGGTCGACTGGTTGGCCCACTACCGCTTCAATCTGGCTTTCGAAAACACCCGCCGGGCGGGTTGGTGTACGGAAAAATTGGTCGACCCCTTGCATGTGCACACCATTCCCATCTACTGGGGGGACCCCCGGGTGAAGGAGTATTTCAACCCGGAAAGCTTTATCTGCCGGGATGATTTTTTCTCCGACGAGGAGATGGCAGAATATGTCCTGCACGTTGACGACACCCCCGAGCTCTATGCCCGATACATCCGGGCCACCCCGTTTCATCGCAACCTTCCCAACCGGGCCTATGACCTGCAGGCCTTGGTGGACTTTTTCCATCGGGTGTTTCGATCTCGAGAAAAACCCGTGGCCCAGCGTCGGTGGTTTTTTGGTCTGACCAAGTGGCGCCTGGCTAAACGCAACAAGCTTTTAGGGGAGTAGCTTTTTCCCAGTCCGCAACATCAGATCATCCCAAAAAAGAACGAACCAAACGGCTTAGCCGATCCGGGCTGGGTTTTTCTTTGCCCCGTCTCCAACTCTGCCTCGCCAACTCTCCTCTAGGGTGGTTTGCTTTTCCCAATGCCTGATCAGGGGACGCAGGAAAGATCGCAGCGGGCGAAACCACCACTCATGCCCGGGATGCTGGAGGCGCCAGAGCTCAAGGTTTCTTTGCTGCAAAGCCCATCCCCTTCGCGGATCTAAGCTGCCGGAACCAAGCTGATGGGTGGCATGGCCAAGGTGGAACAGCTTCGCCTCCCCCCCCAAAAGACGGAGGTTGTGATCTTCCCGTGCTTGGGGTCGTTGCCGGAAGTTTTGGCTCCCTTTGGCGTAGGCATAATCGTGGTCGAAGTGGATGACCCGCATGGCTGCGGAGAGATCCAACACCGGGATGTTTTGACTGCGCGCATGATAAATCATCCAGTTGTCCCAACCCCGGTGCCCGATCAGAAAGGGGGGCATCGCCTCGAAGGACAACCCCCGATAAAGGAACATATCCATGGCGCAGGCTTCCCCCCATACGCCTTCCTCACGGGCCCGCCGGTAGAATTCCTGCCAGTCCTGCTCCCCCTCCAGGGCCGGCCCGGACCATTCCGGGAGGCAACACCGCCGGGCGGAGGCCAGCCAAGGGCCGGGCACGGATTCGAGGGAGGTCACCACGGAAAGAGCCGAGGAATCAAGCAGGATGTCGGAATTGAGGTACATGGCCATACCATCTCCGACCAACCCCGAGACTTTTTCAAAAAGAAAACGGATCACCTCCCCTTCTTCAGCGCCCAAAGGCAGAGAACCTGCCAGCTCCAAGCCTTGTTCCCGGGCGAAACTTTCCCAGGTGGTTCCCTCCCCAAAGAGAAGGATTCGGGCATTCGGAAAGATGCGCCGCCAACTGCGAAACGCGGAGACCTGAACGGCTTCGGTGTCCGCTCGGCGCGGCTTGGGGGAACTAAAGAGAATCACTTGAATTTACTGCATCGGCGCTTGGTTGTCCGCACCAAGGTTCGCATCTGTTCATAACCGGCTCGTACGGCCACATCGGCGACTTTCAAGGGGGACACGCGGGGAGCTTGGCTGGCCGCCGATGAAAAGGTCTCCGCGGCAATCCTGCCAAAGGTTTCCCAACGGAACTTTTTCGCCTGAATCAAACCCCGGCGGATACGAAGCTTTCGCTCGGCCGGAAGGAGTACCGCATCCAAAGCCGCCCTCATCTCCGGTTGGGAATCTGGATGGACATACAAGGGAGCATTGCCCCCCACTTCCGGCAAACTGGCCAAGTGCGTGGCGATGACCGGGCAGCCGCAGGCCATCGCCTCCAAAACCGGAAGACCAAAACCCTCATATTTGGAGGGATAGGGCAAGGCAACCGCTCCCGAATAAGCCAGCGCCATGTCCTCCTCGGTAAGTTCGGGCAACCAACGAAGGCAACTCGGATCAAGATTTCCCACCAGCTCCGGCTCCGGGGGGGTTCTTCCCACCAAAACGATATGGTGGCGATCCCTAGGCTCCCAGTGGCGGTAAGCTTCAAAGAAAAGACGCGTGTTTTTGTATCCACGAACCCCGGGGGAAGCTCCGCACAGGCCGATGCGCTCGCCCACGATAAGAAAATAGGGTTTCTGGATTCCGTGCCGGCGACGAAATCCTTGGATGGCCGCAGCCTTACGGGGAAAGAAATGTGGATCCACACCCAGATAAGCGACCCGAATACGGTCGGCCGGAATTTCCGGAAAATAGTACCTGAGATCCCGGGCCGTATTTTCAGAAACACATAGATGCGCCGAGGCCTGGCGGATACAGGCGGCCTTGGCCCGCTGGGAGTCGTCATACAGGGACAAACCCATGCGTTCCGGGATGAAATCATGATGTAAAAAAGCCGTGGGAGTACCCCACGGTTGTGAGATCCAGGTGGAGACAAACACTTCGGCTCCTTGTTTTCGGCCTGCGCGCTGGAGGCGGATTTGATCCAGATAACGTTCCTTGGGGTTCCAGCGACGCAGATTCACGCGGGCAACCCCGGGAAGATCCGGGAAGCTCTTTTCACGGTCCAAGACTTTCACGTAACGCGCGAATCCCGTCCGAGACCACTCCTGGAAAAGGGAATTCCAGACCCGGTACACCCCGTAGTGACAACCGTCCTGATACGCCACGCCATCAATCAGCAGCTGGGGAGGCGGGGAACCCGGCTTTTTTCCGCGCAAGTGAAAGGTCCATCGCCCGTTTTGGTGACGGGCCAGCGGCCGGATACCCATCGCGGCGGGGGTGGTCACGGCGGTGGAATCCTTGACCCAGGGAAAGTAATCGGAGAGTCGCAGAGGTTTTCCTTTGCGAACATCGAGTTGCAACCGCTCCCATCCCCGCACCGCCCCCCGATAGCCGTAGTAGCTCTCTTTGAATTGAACCTGTTCCCTTGTGGCATAGGCATAGTGATCGAAGACCGCGCCCACCGCCTCGGTTTCGGCATGGAAGAATGGGTTGATTTGTGCCACCTCCACGGCACCTCGGCTTGGCCTCGGGCGCATCAGGCGGGGAGGTTCATGGGAGGCCCAATAATCTCCAGGGCGGTAGCGCCATACCCGCCGCCACTCCACTTTTGGGTTTTGCGCGTAGCCATGACGTGAACTAATGACCGCCTCCGGACCCACGAAGAAATTACACCAGAAGTACGCAGCGGTTCGCCGTGGCTGCTGCTCAAACAGGCGTGTGACGGCCTCGATCTGGGTTGTAGTCCAGCACTCGTCTGCATCGATTTCCCAAAGCAAGCACTCCTCCCGGATGGCCGATAGCGGTGCCCGCACCATTTCCACTTTGCCTTGCCAAAGCTGCCCCTTGGGTTTTCGATAAATTTTAACCTGACCGGGAAACTTACGCTGCAAGGTGTCCAGATACTCGGTGGTTCCGTCTCGGCTGAGAGAAGACCGCCCCTTCCCTCGGGGCAGTCGCCCCCCAGTGCGCAGGCTCCACGAAGTGTCATGTTTCAGGTCGGCCAGTCCTTCCACCACATGCCATTGCCATGGAATGTTAAGTTTGGCGAAAACTTTGTGGTGATGCCCGAGAAAAGGCATGCCGTCGAAAACCAGGGTAAAGAAATGTAGAAACGGTGTTTTCAGTGAAGCTTTCCACTCAGCCATCCACAGAAGCGGCTAAACCCTCCCCATCCCGAACGCTCTCGATGGAAATCACGGCGGATGAAAATCGCCGCCCCGTTTCTTACTTTGGGGTTGCTCCAAAATAATTTCCACGAAGTATCTTTGGAAAGTTCGGCTCTTGCCCGGGAAGTCTTGAACGCACAGAATGCGTCATCGAGAAAGAAACACCGGGCCTTGTGTCGCAAAAGACGAAACTCATCCCACCCAAAGAACTCCCCACCGTCAATCAAGACGGCATCCCAGGTTTCCGTGGATTTCTCTAGGAAGCCCTTTGCGATTTTCTGGATTTTGGCCATGTCCTCGGCGTGCCAGGATGCCACCTGCGTTTTGGGATATCGCAGTCCGTTAAATGGACTCGTCCAGACATCCTTCTCAAAGTCCCGCGCCGTGAACGATTCCCACCCCAAGGAGGATGTTTGCACTGGTCGGACAAAAGGATACTGGGCCGTGTTGGTCACGAGGTTTTGGAATCGATCTGAGTTCTCTTCTAGGCTAACCAAGGTCGGCTTCTGGTCCCTGTCCCTTTTCCCCGCCAAGGCCTTGGCCAGCACCTGAGTGGACCCATCGCCATCAAAAGCTCCGATTTCGAGAACCTTGCGGATCGGATAAGACAGCACACACCGGTGGATGGCAGCTCCGAATGGATCGAGCGCTGTGATCTCAGCCATGGGTTATTTCTCTCCTTGCGAGTTCAGGTTTTGTGATCCTTTTTCGGACAAAAGTACGGATTTTTTTAAGCTTTTTTTGGACCGGGAAGGCCTAACCACATCAGTTGCCGCTCGTGCGCAGCGCAGGCTGCGGAGGCTCAGGGAACCAAAATAGAGCTCTTTCAGGCAACCCATGCAATCAGACTGTTAACGGCCGGTATTCGATCCAGCTCGTCTTTATCTGCGGAGGAGTCCACGTGCCCTGTCGGACGCCAAACCATAAATGGGGTGCAAGGAAGATTGCCGCAGGATTATCGCGCCGGCAAAAGTACCCTCCCCACCATGAAAACGAGCTTGCCGACATGATCCCTCCTCCCCCGCAGAGCGTCATGATGCCAAAATCAATGATTCCCTCTTCGGAGTCCGAGACCCATACGTCCCGTTGGCCAGAAAAATACTTTTCTACGCAGGGACGATCGTCAGAGACAATTATGAAAAATGCACGCGGGTTTCGCTTTCGCACCAACTGCATCTGCTCTTGGTACCATGTCAACGGTAACATGGCGGGATAGTCAATCGAAGGGAAGGTCTCATAGTCGCCGCGGCGAATGTGGACGAACACAAGCTCTTGGCGGCTCCGCCCCACGCGCTCGACGAGCAAGGCCGCACGCTCAACGATTTCTTTTTTGATAACCAAATCGCCAACGGATTTCCTTGTAACCACATTCTCCGCCTGAAAGAAGCTGGTTGGCACGAAGGTCAACTTTTTCACGATGCCGGGTGTGATGGCGAAGGTGATCTGTCCCTTGAGGGCTCTCTCCTCCGCAAGCGTAAGGAGCCGTAACCTTCGGGCAAAGCTCTCCAGCCTTTGGGGACCCAACCGTTGAAACATTTTACGTATCAGGCGGGTTGTTGCTGAATCACCCATCAAACAGTGCCCATCGAAATGCTGGGACAAGGAGTCCATGCCGAAGGCCATGATCGAGTCAGCATAGGGAAGGTTGCGCAGGGCACAGTGTTGAAACAGTTGATTTCCCAGTCTTCCTTTGGCAAAAAAAATAATCATGCTTATTACCAGAGCGAAATAGAAAAAAAGCGAAACTGTGCTTCCCCGGTCTATCCTTTGGGAAGCAAGTCGTCTGGTGTGGGGGGTTTACGTAAGTGGTAGCATCCTGTACCGAAGCCCGACCCACGCACCTCACTGAAACGCGTTCCATAAATGTAGCGCTTCTCAACCACGATGAATGGTTCAAACAGGCCAAGGAGGGTTTCCTCGGTGAATGCCCGATGGGCGTTAAAATAAGTTCGATCCTCGTCGTCCAAAGGCACCGAAAGGTAAAGATCGCCGTTGGACCTGACAACGCGCTGGAGTTCACGCAAGGCCTTGACGGTTCCTTGAGGATCAAGAGCGTCGCCATACCGCCCCAGCCCGATGTGTTCGATGACACAAAGGCTCGACACCGAGGCGAGCGAATCGGTGGCAAAGGGTAAATTGCAGATGGAGCCGGCGCGAAATTGGAGAGAGGAAAGTTCAAGGGAAAGCGGCCGTATGTCGACCATCGTTACCGGGACGACCTTGGACAACAGAGCCACAAACTTGTGGTGGGATCCCACGTCGATGTGCTGTGCCGGCTTGGACCTGACAATAAGTTCGAAGGCCCATGCGTCCTGATAAAAGTAGGTCGGCTCGACTTCATGATTCGCAGTTGCATCCTGCACACATGGGTAGAGATGCCGGAGCATTAATTTCCGCGTTGCGCCCTGACAGGATCGACCCGGCGTCAGTAGTGCCACGTACTTGCAATAAGTGGACCAAAAGCGATACCAGTTTTGCAACGAGAGTCGGGCCCTCCTCCACCATCGAGAAAGGCTCATCTCGCGCAAGCTGTGAGCAATCCACCAAAATACTTCTTTGGGGAGAAGAGATTTCATATAGCCGATCTTTTAATTATCAGGAAGATGCCCTGCCTGACCCCTCAGTGAATTAGATTCATGCTAGCGCGTAGATATGTTTTCAGAATTAATTAAGTTTTAAGTTTTAGGACTCGAAACTGGATTGACAATGTGTGAGCGGCAAGCCTAATGATGCGCTTTTTTTGCATAATTTTTATTTAGATCTTAATCGTACGTTGTCTGGTGCCGATACAACTAACACTATTTATATTCCTCCAATGGGCCTCGAATTGGGATTGCTTATGTCTCTTCCTGATCCGTTCCCGGCAGCGCGGCCGCATTCCCAATAACGTTGCCTTGTCGTCAAGGATGTGGCCCAGATGTCTCGCCAGTTCATTGCCCGACCGCTCCGGCAAGATCCACCCCGTGACTTGCTCCTCCAGGGTCTCCCTCACCCCTCCGCCGGAAAAACAGAGTACCGGGGTTCCGCATGCTTGCGCCTCCTCGAGCACCAATCCAAAACTTTCCACTTTGGCGGGATGGATGAAAAGGTCGGCCGCCGACATCAGCTCTGCCATCCGCTTCTCCGACGCAATCGGGCCGAATTTTGTGATCTTAGGATCGGTTTGGAGTTTCGGAGGGCAGTTTCTGCCAATTAGGCCCAGGCGAACCCCCTGGAGGCCCCTGATCTGACCCCAGGCTTGCTCCAGCAGATCGATTCCTTTTCTCGGATCCTCAAGATTTTCTGCCGCCGCCAAAAGGAAGGTGTCCCTTCCTTTGAATCCCAACTCCTGCCGCACCCTTTCCCTGGAATCGGGTTGAAATATTTCCGTATCCAACGGGTTGGGCCAGACCTCGCAAGAACCTACCCCAACCGACCGAACTAAATCTCGCAACCAAACTGATGGGGTGAGAACCCTTAGATTTTGGCTTCCTGAACTCTCTTGCAACAAATTCAACGGGGATCCTGGCCACCTTTCCTTGATCTCCTCTTCCGCAAAATAGGATGGCCCATCTCCCAGGGCCCACATGTCATGCAACGTCCAGAGCACGGGAGCAGCACGTAGGGCGATCCGCACCATGTCCAGGCTCCAACCCCATTTCAATGCCCCCTCGATATTATGGACCCAGATTAGATCAGGCTGAATTCCGGCGATGGCCTCCTTCCACAAAAGTTCCGCTTTGAATTTTTTTTCCTGGATTTGGGTTACCTTTTTTAGCAATAGCTGCCGCACGCGGCCCCAGCCACGACCAGGTTTGCCGGTCACCCGAACCAGGCCAGGTCCGGAGGTCGCATCGCCGGCGGACACGGCCACCTCGACACCCAGCCTCTGCAAGCCCGAGGCGAAACGACCGGCCGCCCGGGCCGCCCCCCCGGTGGAGAGATGGTCCTGGAGAAAGAGTACCTTCAAACTAGGCCCAGCCTTTTCTTTAGGGACCGAAACAATCGCGGCAGAAGCGGTAGCCGACCCTCCGTCCGCAGGAAGTGATTCAGAAAAACCATCCGATCTAACCCAGAATCTGCTTCGATTTTGGTTGGGCCTCGGTAAGGGGGGTGGAGGCGTCCATTCCGCTCGATTCCCACCTCCACGGACGGATCCACCGTGTGGGTTGCCCCGGAGCCGAATCCCCGGTTCTGAACGAGGTTTTGGCCGGGCGTGATGGCTACCTGACCCTCGGACCAAAGATGAGAAAGCCACCGATAGTCCCAAGTGTCGATCTCCCCCGACCCCACCCGCTTGAAAATACGGTTCCAGTAATTCGTCTCGTCCTGCCGGGTGCCCGGAAAAAAAGATTGGAAACCCCCGAAAGGCCAGCTCCATTGGGACCGGTCGTATCCTTTCCAGGCCCGTGCCCAGGTGGCCCAACCCCAGATATGGAGATAGCGTGAGAAAAAATAGTCCGTAGAAACACGGGCGGTGGCCGGCAGAAAACAGTTTCCGGATATTCCGGCTACCCGTGGCTCCTCCCGGTATCGCTCCAACATGCTGCGGCAAAACGGGAAAAAGTCGGGCTCGGGATGGCAGTCCTCTTCCAACAGAATCGCCTCGCTCTCATGAGTAAAGACCTCATTCAGGCCGGATTCCAGTCTCTTTCGCAAACCGAGATTGGTGTCCGCATAAACCCTCCGCAAGTCGCAGGGCCATATCACCGCGGCCTCAGCCTCCTGACGCGTCTCTTGGCAAAGTTGTTCCTCGCTCCGGTTCTTGGGCCCGTCCGCCACGAGCCATATCCGCTGTGGCCGCTCAGCCTGCAGAAGGGAAAGCAGTCGCCTGGCCAGCGGAGGGCGGCGGTAAAGAAAGATGGCCACGGCCGTCGTCATGGAGAAAACGCATCCATTACCAATAACACCCCTGCTCTTTTTTCAGGTAACCCGTCGGGGTTTCCGAAGGCAATGGGCGCACCCAATGTTCGTTATAAATTCCGTACCCCTCCCAACGCTGTCCTTTGATTCCGAAAACCAACTGGGTTTCCCCGCCCAGATGGATGGCAATCTTACCCGCTTTTTTCAAGCGCGCCGCCAAGGGCAGAGACCAAGCCCCGGCGCCGATCAACGCCACCTCAAACTTTTTCCGTAGCGCCTCCTCGGTCAGCCTATCAAGTCCCTCGCTCCAGCTTTGGTAGGGGGACGGCGCCAGATAGGAAAAGGTTGGGCAGGGCAGAAATTCACACCTGGTCTGCAAGTCTGCCAAAGCCGCGGACCAGGGTCGGGATGTGTGCACTTGTGACAGTCGGCTGACTTGGCTCCGCATCGTCTCCGTGAATGGGGAAACGACCAACCAATGCCGTCGGCCAATCGAGCCCAGAATTTCAGTGGAGAGAAAATCCAGTCCGACCCGCTCCGCCTGAGGACAGAGGGCTTGGACAGCTACTTCCTCATAGTGGCACAAAAAGGGTTCGGTTTGCCAAAGACAGATGGCATTCAAATCCATGAGTGCTTTTTTGTAGGTTTCCAGGAAATCCTGAAATTGTTTATAGGTCGGAGGGAAAACACCTGAGTCGATGAACAACCGACGCATCGGCCTTTGCCAGCTGGCGGTAGTGGGCCAGGGGGGCCGAAGCCACCGGTCGGAAAATTCCAGAGCCAGCAACTCCGTGGTTCCTATTTTTCCCGCCATCCACCCGACCGTGCCTTGAGGGGGAATCCCCGGAGGCCAATTCCCTCTGTGTAAATCGGGCCTCTTCGCGGATTGTCTCCGGGAACCGACCCGGCGGTTGTTGAGCCTTCGCAAGAGATTCGACAACGCCCGAAACGTGTCGCCGAGGAGCAGATCAACCTCAGCTGCGATCTCACCGATGCGGTACAATTCCCGTTCGCACCGTTGTTTCCTTTTCATGGGATTGGAATTCAAATAACCGACCATCAACCGAAAGATGGGTATGGGAAACTTAAGATACTGAAGGATGGCTTTAGGCTTCGAGTGCCCAGGCGATGGAAAAGCCGCCACGGAATCGAACCCCGAAAGAAAAGCGAGTAGATATTTTGATTTTTTATTGGCCTCCAGATGTCGGACCGCGAGCTTTGGCTCATAAACCCTCCGGTGCAACACGCCAAACTTCTCAAGGTGACGCCTTTGCAGGTCTGAGCCCTCATGATAACCGAACCGCGCCCCCGAAGGACCCAATTCGGGCCGCATCCCCCCCAGTTCGATATACTCCGATCGAAAAAAGAAAAGATTTCCCTCCAGCAAATATTGATCCTTGGGAAGCAAGTCGGCCATGGAATCCCGCTCTTGCTTTCCATTCGATGCCACCGGCAGGTACCCCCCGCCCATAATGAGTCCGGGCAAAGGAAAAGATTGGGTCAGCAAGTCGGCCATCGCCAGCCAGTTGGGCCGAGGAATGCAGTCATCGTCCAAAAAAGCCAACCACTCCCCTTGGGCTAAACCTGCCCCAGCATTGCGCGCAAGAGAGACGTTGTTTTGAGATGCCGTCTGATAGCGCCAGTTGGGCTGCCGGGCCATAAAAGAAGTGACGATCGCTTGGGCCGATGATTGTTTATCATTATCCACGACGACCACCTCGTAAGCCGGAGCATTTTCTTGTTTTTCCAGTGCCTCCAAGGCCTTCCGCAGCTCCGCAGGCCTTTGGTAAGTAACGACCACCACTGAAAACTTTGGTTGCATGTATCTATATTCTATTGTCGGTGCCTCGATGCTTTTTTCTGAATGTCTCTTCTTTTTTACTCCTCAATTAAATCTCTCTTTCTCCATTCCGCCGCCATGGGGGAATCAGCCTGCCGGCTTTGCCCATCCCCGACCAATGCTACCCGCGTCTGGGTGCGCATCAGCGTCATGCGCGGTTTGGGCGGCGGATCTCCCAAGGGCTGGAAAGCCATCCCTTCCCGAATAAACCATGTCCGGTTGCTGAGAAAAACCGGCATATGGACGGAGAGCGGTTGGGGCAGGGTTTTCAAGAACGCCAACTGGGAATTCAGGATCCTCTGGGCCTTGACGCAACCGACGGAGTAAAACAACAGAATCAGGCCGCTGTTGAGAAGTCCGGTGAAGACCGACAACTGCGGCAGCCAACGGCGTTTCCCGCCCCCCTCCCGGGCCAGACAGGCAAGCACCGGAAGGAGCAGGCAAATAGGCAACAGCCAGCCCTGTGGAGCCCAGCGTGCCCACCATGTCTGTGTCAGGCCCAAACTGATCCCCACGGGCAGAATCGGAAACAGGGTGGCCGGGGGCGGGCCACGCCAGAAAAAAAGCGACCCCGCGGCGATCAGGGAAAGCACCAGCGCCGTCCCGTACAGCGGCCCAAATCCCCCTGCCCTAGCGTCGGGGGTCAAATCCTCAAAGACGGAGAGCTCCGGCCTCGTCAGCCAGAAGAGTGGTTTGGTTTTTACCTTGTCGGCCACAATCTCCGTAGGCGCGAAGTAAGAGACGAGGAAAGCCTGTGCCCGATCCAGCTTGGGCAGGGCGACAATACTTGAGGCGCCTCCGCCATAACCATAGCCCGGACCGGATCCCGTGGCCTCTTTCAGGTAGGCCACTGAAAAACTGGGAAACCCCCCGAACTTTCGAAAGAGCATCCCCGCCGGCCAGGTGATCAACGCACTCACCGCCAGGAAAATCAGGATTGGCTTGAGCTTTTTGAGATGGGTGACGGCGTAAAAGGCCAGAAAAACCACATCGATGATTCCGCCATACAGAACACCCGAGGTCTTGGCCGCAGACAGCCCGAGAAAAGAGACCACCAAAGCCAGCACACCGGTCGCATCCATCGGAGCGACCAAGAGTCGTAGCGCGGCAAAGATCATGGCGGTGAAAAGACAGGCGGTGTGCCCATCGACGTAAAACGAGGAACTTTGGTAAATTGCCACCGGGTTCAACGCAGCCATGAGGGCAACAGACAGGCGCCAGCCCGAGGGCAGGCCAAGGGCAGACAAGGCTCCGTGGGCGATGCCAAAAGCCACCAGCACCAGCAAAGGCGTCACGGCTTTCGCAGCATTCAAACTTCCCGCCCAATTCGCCAAGTTTGAGGAGATGATTGATCCAAGGGTGTACTGATAGCCCGCAGCTGCACTGGTGGATCCTTGAAGGTAAGGAAAGGTTTTGGCCAACGACGGCAGGCTGGCACCTGCGGGATCCTTCACTGGATTCCATCCGGCGGAAAGAGCGATCACTGGTTCTATCCTCACATTCATTCCATCGTAACTCAGGTCGTCAAACTGGGTCGCGACCACTGCCAGCAGGCCGATCGTACCGAATTGTCCCAACAACAGCCCCCCCACCGCCTTGACCCGGTTTGAGGCCAACCCGGACACTGCCAGCCAGGCCGCTCCCCCGGCAGGCAGGAGAAAGG
>Ga0214921_10008467_pt1 | contig 13325 bp, 4 predicted proteins | sample LL1505_MetaG_FD_177992 | JGI IMG/M metagenome (GOLD analysis project Ga0214921, IMG submission 177992) | Freshwater microbial communities from Lake Lanier, Atlanta, Georgia, United States - LL-1505 | ecosystem: Environmental > Aquatic > Freshwater > Lake | place: USA: Georgia | collected 2015-05-28 | reverse complement strand
AAATCGAAAGCTTTAGCATATTTTTCACGTATGGTTGGCTCTGCGACTGGTGCGGAATTTGGAATTTCGACTGAAGCTTTTGATCCATTATCAACAGCTTGTTCAACAACCTCCTGGGTTGTAGAAATTTGTGCTACTACTTCTGAAGCTTTTACTTCTTCTGAAGCTTTCATTTTTTGTTCTTTTTCCATTTTAGCTTTTTTGGCTTCTTTATTTTTATCTTTCATAATAACAGCCATTTTATTTTTATAAGCAGAGAAAGATTCATCATTCATGTCTTTGATATCTGCTGCTAAAACTTTACGCTCATCATCATTCAATTCATATTCTTCATCAAATGATGCCATGCGCATATTGAAAGCTTCTTCTTGAGCTTTAGCAAGTTGTTCAGCTTCTAATGAAGCTAATTTTTGGGTAAGTTCTTCAAGTTGTTTTTTTGCAACTTCTTGTTCAGAAGCAAGAGTTGCTGCTTTTTCATTAGCAGCTTTAAGTTCGTTCTCTTTTTCTGTTTTTTGGGCTAGGAATTGATCGTTAGCCTTTCTAATTTCTTCTGCTACAAATTCAGTAACAGAACTAGCTGTTACTTCCTTAAGCAGTGCGTCTGTAATATCTTCAATTTTGGTTATTTTCATATATATCCTCTCCTTTTTTACATTTAAAGTCTCTTCTTGGGAAATATTATTTTCTGAAGCATTATCCTCTAAGGGCAATTCTTCAGTTTTTTGTTCCTCAGAACTTTGATTTTCATTGATTTTTAATTCAACTGGATCTTCAGTTTTTACGGCTACACCCTGCACATCAGCGGCTGGGTTTAGGGTTAGTCCTATACCTAGAGGAACTACTTTTCCAAGAACTTGTCTGTAAATTGATTTATTATTTTCGATTTTTCCTGTGCCACCATTAGATCTTAATTTATCAGTATATTTTTCAATTTGTTTAGCATCAGATATAAATTGAGCATTTTCAATATTTTTCTCGCCATCATCTAATACTACTAAATTATAGTCATTAAATCCTAATTCCCAACTAGCACTAATACTCATATAATTTTCACTAGTAGGATCATTACTCTCTTCGATTTGTTCTGCTAAGTCTTTATTAACGACTTTCCAGATAACTCCACCAAGAGTAATATTAAATGGAGCTTTCATATCTTTAATTTCATCTACCATTAAAGTATCATTAGAACCAAATTTACTAAAATTAGCAGATACAATACATCCAATAACTTGAGTACGATTATGTTCTATATTAATTGGTTTATTAATAAAATTTTTTGTGACTTTAGCTGCGGTAGCACCATCCATTACATCCCCATTCTTATTTACTCTATTAACTACGCAAGCATCAAAAGCAATAGGAAGAAGATCAACATTATCTTCTGTATTAATTTCTGGTAAAAACTTTTTTAATTTATCAATAGAAGCAAGAGATAAATATTTATCTTTCTCTTCGCTAACTACTGGTCTAATTTTAATATTAGCAAATGTTGATTCGAATTTATGTTTTTGTTTTTTCATAATTTTATAAATTGTCTAAACCATATATTACACGATCTTCTTCATCATCGAGATATAATTCTTCTACACTAATAAAATCAAAATTATTTAAATCATATTGTTCGATATCTTTGTCTGCTATTTCAAAATCTTCATCAGTAGGATTAAGGCTTGCTTCAGCAATAAATTCATATTTTGCTTTTGCAATATCGCTATCCGCTTTACGGTAAGCATCTTTTACTTGTTTACCGCTAACCATTCTAAGAAACATATTTACTCTTGCCATCGCCCATTGACCGCGAGTTTTTCCTGGACGATGAGAAGAAGAAAAAGCGCCTGCTCCACGACGATATACTTTTTTAAGTTGATTTAAAGTTACTTTCTTTTTATTTTTAGAATTATGGTCTTTAACTTTATTTTTAAGTGCTTCAATTACTTTTTTAGAAAATTCAATTGCTTTATCACTTTTTGTTCCTGCGCTTCCTGGCTTATTACGTGAAGAACCTTTTCTTTTTTCACCTGGTTTTGCTGGAGTTTGAGCTGCTGATTTTGGACCTTTACGAGCGGCTTGAATTTGTTCAAAGCCGTAGTTTTCAGAATTATAATTCATCCTAAATATAAATACACTTAAATTTTAATTATCGTGTAAATTTTATAGAGGTAAAAGGTCAATATGTCTAGAAATAGGATAAATTATAATGTTCAAGATATTTTTATTGGTCCTTGTCCAGCTAGCGGTTATCATTTTATCAATTATTCTGGTGGTCTAAATAATAATCATGAAGACTTTCCTTATGTAACTTATGAAGACTTTAAGCATATTAGCCCAAATCCAGCAGTAATAAGTAATGTTATACTTAAAGATAAAAATCAAAATACTTTTCCAAGAAACCATAATTTATTAAAAAGATTAGATAGAATACAAGATATTTCTTATCAAATAAGATCAAACAGAACGATTATAAATCAATTAAATTCTGGAAAATCTTACGTAGATAGCGTCAGCATAAATAATCCAGAAGTCGATATATCTTTTTCTTATATTTTATCTTCTTTAAGAAATGAAGCTCGCATGGGATTTAATGTTAACTATCCGAGATTAGATTATCCATATACTGGAGATAAATATTTTTATAGAACAGATAATAGTAAACCTTTATTTCTTTTTAGTGGATTTTTGAATAGAGATTATATTAAACCTGAAGTTATTCCAGATACAATACGAGGAGAAGGTTTACCAATAGATTCTAAATGTTTTGAATACAGGAAACATATAAGTCCAAATAAAAATGTTATTTCTAATATTGTTCCATATTATTTAGGAAAAAATGCATATTTAGATGATTTAATTGATATTACAGCTGGATTTTATCATGCATTTATTTTAAAAAGTGATGGTAGATTAATCGGTTTTGGTGACAATAGCGAAGGACAAATAACTAATACTCTAAATGAAAATGATAGTAATGGACAATTTACTGGATTTTTTTCTGCTACTTCAATTGGAAAATTAAATGGAATTAAAAAAATAAGTTCTAATTATTTGCATAATTTAGCTATACTTTCTGATGATACTGTAATTGGCTGGGGAAGTAATGATGAAGGACAAGCGGTTGGAACTACTATTTATAATGATGAAAATTTTTTATTTACTGGAAATTTTAATAATACTCCAATAAGTAATATAACTGGAGCAAGTGCAATTAGTGCTGGAGCATATCATTCGTTAGTTTTATTGAATGATAAAACAATTACTGGATGGGGAGATAATTCCTCTGGACAAGCTCTTGGTGGAAATAATTTAACTGGAATTATTGGAATTTCTGCAGGAGGGTATCACTCTTTAGTAATAAGAGATATAAATAATGGAACAGTTACTGGATGGGGAGATAATGAATATCTTCAGTCATCAAAAGGAAATAATTTAACTGGAATAAAAATGGTCAGTGCTGGTCATTTGCATTCATTTGCACTTTTTAATAATGGAACAGTTACTGGATGGGGATGGAATGATGATGGTCAAATTGCTGGAGTAAAAAATTTAAATAATAATAGTGGTATTTTTACTGGAAATTGGAGCACTACTCCAGTTGGAAAACTTACTGGAGTAAAATCAATTCATGCAGGATGGTTTCATACTCTTGCACTTTTAGAAAATAATAAAATTACTGGTTGGGGATTTAATAACGTTGGACAATTAAATCAAAATATTTCTTATAATGATGTAAACGGAATATTTACTGGAGATTGGAATTCTACAATAGTAGGTAAATTTGAAAATGTAAATAAAATTGCTACAAGTTACGAAACATCTTTAACCTACTTTAATTCAAGTCTAAATATTTTTGGAGAAAATTTTGGACAAGAAATTCCTAATGTAACTGAATACGATTGCGTAACTAATGATCCTTATTGGCCTCTTAATACAAAAGATCAAAGAAATATTTTTATTGCCGTTTCAGAAAATGAAGAAGATCAAAATGAAAATTTAAATGAAACATTTTTTGATCCAGATGATCAAACTTTTATATCAAGAAGTGCAAATAAAAGATCTAAAAATACTAAAACAATAAGTTTTGGAAATTGCTATATATCTTCTTATACTCAAAAAGGACAAGTAGGAGATTTTATAAGAGCGGGAGTTACATATATTGGTGAAAATATGTCTTTCCAATTAAGTGGAAGCGGAGTTAATACTCCTTATGTAAATCCAAAAACTAATATTCCAAATGATGAAATTAAATTTAATATTCCCTCAGAAATTGATTCAAGAAATCCAATATCAGCTTTACTGCCATCAGATATAAAAATAGAAATTAATGAATCAGATACTGCTAATCTTTTAAATTTAAATGGATCTTCTTTTACAGCTTATGAATTTACAATTAATTTTGAAAGAGAAAAAATGGAAGCAATTGGTTATAAACTTCCAATGGATAGACAAGTTAATACTCCATTTACAATAAATCTTAAACTTGATTTAATTGTAGAGAACAATAATGATTTAAATTTGTTATCGTTTGTAAGCAATGATTGCAATAAAAAATATAATATAAAAATAAATTGTGAAAATTATTGTAATTATGATCCTAATTTTATTTGGAGTGGACAAAATCAATCTAGTCTTTTTGAAAAAAGATTTAAAAATGCTTTTAACTATGAATTTTTTAATTGTAAATTTGATAATGTTTCTTATTCTTCTACTATAGGAAGTAAAAAAACTGCTACGTTTAATTTTTCAACTCTTACAGACAAACAAAATTATGATAGAAGTTTACAAATGTCTGGAATTCTTGGTATAGAAAAAATTGAAGATTTTATATTAATTGAATCTGATGATAAAAGTGTGTTTTTGAATGTAGACCCTTCTTCTGATTTAAGTAGAATATATTCTAGTAATACGACTTTTAATGACAAAAATTATTACATAAGCGTAGAAAAGTTTCCTTTAGATAATAAATATATATATTTTGATTCCAATACAAATACTTGGAAACTAAGAAATAATTATAATAATATTGTCGCAAAATCAAATATAACAAATGTAGACACTCCAGATCTTGTAGATATTTGGAATCAATTTATAGGAGATTATTTGGTTTATAAACCAATTTCTGGTTTGAGTTTAGGATTAAATTATTTTTATATAAATTTTACTGATAGAACTATAACTGGATATGGAGATAATTCTTATGGTCAATTAGTTAATGATATAAGCCAAAATAATTTTGATGGATTTTTTACTGGAATATGGGAAAATACAAAACCTGGAAAATTAAATAATGTAGTAAAAATTGAAACAAATTATGCTCATACATTAGCTTTACTTTCTAATACAACTGTAACTGGTTGGGGATCAAATGATGATGCGCAAGTTACTTCATTAATTGTTAATAATGATATAAATAATTTATTTACTGGAAATTGGAATGATACTCCAGTTGGAAAACTTACTAATGTTAATGATATAAGCGTAGGAGCATATCATTCTCTTGCTCTTTTAAGTAATGGTACAATAACAGGTTGGGGAGATAATACTTACAATCAAGCTACTGGTGGAAAATTTTTATCTAATATTACTAAAATAAGTGCTGGAGGATATCATTCTTTAGGAATTATAAATATTAGCGGTGGAACAGTTACTGGATGGGGAGATGATGAATATTTTCAATCATCAAATGGTAATGGCTTGACTGGGGTAAAAATGGTAAGCGCAGGTCACCTTCACTCATTTGCTCTTTTAAATGATGGAAAAGTTACAGGTTGGGGTTGGAACGATGATGGTCAAGTGGCTGGAATTATAAATGGAAATAATTTAAGTGGAGTATTTGCTGGAAATTGGGATAATACTCCAGTTGGAAAATTAAATAATGTTAAATCGATTCACGCAGGATGGTTTCATACAATGGTAATTTTTAATGATGAAACTATAACTGGTTGGGGTTTAAATCATAATAATCAAATTTCTAAAACTGCTGGTTTTCAAGATGTAAATGGAAGATTAAATGGAAATTGGAATGATACAGAAGCTGGTCAATTTAATAATGTAAAATTATTTAATACAAATTATCAAGATAGCATAATCTTCATTTCTGGTGGTTTATATTATAATAAAGTCAAAGTTTGGGAAACTAATGATTTAGAAATAGCTTATATAACAAATGAAACGTCTCAATCTTTAAATATAGATGTTCAAAAAATTTACGCTGATGGATCTTATTTATATCAAGAGGATGAAGATTTATTGGTTAGTAATCTTTCGGTATTATATTAAGTGTAAATTTATAATAGGTAAAAGGAATTTGTAAATGGCAAATAAAAAAATATCTCAGTTATTCGAAAATGCATACCCAAAAACTGGAGATTTAATTCCTATTGTGCAAAATGGAGTAACTTATAAAGCTACTTTAGATAATTTAAATAGATTTCAAAATGATGCATATTTTGTTACTCACAATTTAGATCCATATATTATTGATGATTTAAATAATCGTTATGGTCGATATAGATTTCTTAGTGGAAATTTAATGATAAGTGGGCATGGATATGATGCTCGCATTCCTCATCCTGGATCTTGTGTTTTGAGATTATATGATGGTAATTTTATATTAAATGGTTCTGGAATAATATCTGGATTAAATGGTGGGCATACAGAGCTAGGTCATTCAAATAATACAGTTGGAGTATACAATCTATCAGTTGGTCAATTCAATCTTACAACTGGAAGTTTTAATGCAGTTTTTGGACATAAAAACTCTACGACTGGAATCAATCTAAAAGTAATTGGATCTGGAAATTACGTTTCAGGAAGTAATTCTGATATAGTTGGTAAAAATAATTATATTACGGGAATAGATTTACAAGTGAATGGTCATGATAATAGATTAAATAATACTAGACAAGTAAAAATATTTGGTAATTATAATACTGGTGAATTTTTTTCTAGCGGATCTTTTATTGTTGGTCAAAATAATTATATAGGAAATCAAACAGAAGCAGGAGCAAATTCTTTAGTTTATGGAGATCTTAATAAGATCAGCGGAAAAAATACATTAGTTTATGGTAGAAATAATTTAATTAAAATAAAAAGTGGAGCACTTGAAAAAATTTCTGTATATGGATTGGAAAATGATGTAAGCGGAATTGAAGTTGACGTTTATGGAAGACTAAATTTTAATGCTGGATTAACAAATCAAATTTATGGACATAGCAATACTGGTTATGGCGATGTCAATTTTATTCTTGGAGATTTTAATAGAATTCAAAAACCAGTTTTTGAAAGTTATCTTTTGGGTGATTCTAATATAATATATAATGGTTCTGGAAATTATATCGCTGGAAAAAGAAATCAAGGAATAATTAAAGATACTCAAGTTTTTGGAGATTGTATAGTTGTTTCTGGAACTGGAAACTGGTTAGGTGGAAGAGATTCTTATTATACTGGAGTAGATATACTTTCTGTAGGAAGAGATATAAAAGTAAATAATTATGGAGATTTTTCTAATATTTTTGGAAGAGGAAATACTATTGATGGAAATGGATATTACTCTGAAATTTATGGAACAGATAATACAAATAAAGGTTGGAAAGTTTTAATTGTTGGAAAAGATAATACTGCAGATATAAATAGTAATGAAGCTTCTATAATTGGAAGATTAAATCATATTTATAATCAAAAAATCTTTATCGTAGGAGAAAGCAACGAAGCATATAATCCTAGAGGATATATTTTTGGATATGATAATAATAATTTAGGGTCTAGTGGTTATATATTTGGGCAAAGAAATCTTTTAAATACTGATGCAGATAATAGTTATATTGTTGGAAGATCTAACTCTATAAAAAATTATTCCACGAATGATTATATTGTTGGTTTATCAAATAATATTTCTCCTTACTCATATAATAGTTATATCGTTGGTAAAGGTAATGCTAGTAATTCTTCATCTGATTGTTATGCATTTGGATTGAATAATATTATGTCTGGTAATAATTCTAACTCTTATATTCTAGGGGAATTAAATAGAAATTATAATTTATCAAATTATAATTATATCTTAGGAAAATCAAATCAAATTTATACTGATTCAACGAACAATTATATTTTTGGTTTATTAAATAGATCTTCTGGAAATACTGATGATAATTATATCTTAGGAAAATTAAATGATATTTATACTGATTCAACAGGTAATTGTGTTTTGGGTTATACAAATTTAGTTGGACCAGCATTATCTTCTAATACAATAATTGGGCGTAATAATTTAAATTATTCTAATAATTCAACTATAATTGGAAATGGTATAACTTTACCTTTACTTGGTAATGGTGGATATAAATTACAAAATAGTGATATGGATGGCGCCATGCAAATTGGTGTTAGTAATGTTGGAAAAATAACAATTTTATCTAATGGAAATATTGGAGTTGGAACTCAACTTGGGGCACCTTTTGAAAATCCTCAAGAATTAATTCATGTCAGAAGTGGGAATGTTTTGCTTGATGCAACAGAAGGTGGATATTTTAAATTTTATGATAAATATAAATATGATAATATTCCAGATAATCCATCTGAAGTAGATCAAGCTGGTGATATAAGAGCAATAATTTCTGGTGGTAATTTTAAAATAGATGGTGATCTTATACTTTCTACTGGAATCGGAGAAACTGGTCAATTTTTACCAGGAAGAATATTTCAAGAAGCATTTACTAGAAATTTAGATGGCAGCATGTGGTGCTATACTGTTTCTGATTTAGGTGGAAATTGTGATAATGCAAGTTTAAATCCATATGATAATAAAACAGAAAATATAATTGGAACCGATAGAGTAAATTATATTCATAAAGTTGGACTATGGCAACCTACTGGTTTAAATCTTGGATGGGATACTCCTGGGAGTCCAACTATAAATTATCCATCTGGTTATAATAATGGATATGCAACAAATGTTTCAGTAAAAGATGGTGAAATTGCAAAACCAGATTTTTGTAATGGAGGTTGTAATTTTGATTATCAGCCTCATGAAGATGGTAGAATAAATGGAATAGCAACGACTTTCCTAGATGGCAATCCAACTTCAGCAATTATAACTGGTAGATATACTCTTATAAATACTCCAATAATGAAAACTACTAATTTATATTTACCTCCAGTTATTCAAAATAGTGGAGTATTATATACTGTTAAAAATTTAGGAAAAGGTAATATTATGGTATTTACTCAAGCAAATGAAAAAATAGATTTATTTTTTGAAGGATTTATGATAGACCAAAGATTTGCCAGTTATGAATTTTTAAGTAATGGAAGTGGCTGGTTCTTGGTGTAATAAAATGAAAGGTAAAAGGTAACTATGTCTTATATTCCAGAATATCATGAGAATTACTATAGAGTAGAGGGTACAGCCTACAATCAAGGCAAAATTGGTATTGGTACGATTAATCCAGTACAATTATTACATGTAAGTGGTGGAAATATCAGACTAGATGGAACAGGATATTTTAATGGTGATCTTAATGTTACTGGAAATTTAAATGTATATGGAACTACTGCTCAATTTGCTGTATCTCAAATTATTGCAGAAGATAAATCTATTGAACTTAATGTACAAACTGGTATTCCAATTGGTGGAGGAAATTATACTACTGTTGCATTTTCTGATGATGCTGGAGCAGATTTTGGTGGATTGATAGTAAAAAGTACAAGTACAGATACTACAAGAAGCGTAACTGATAAACATTTAGTATATAAGACTTCACTTCCTAATAGTGGTTGGGTATCTAATTTAAGATTTGTAGTTAGTGGTAATTATGGAAAAGATACTTTAAATTTATCTGATACAACTGCTAATGTTGGAATAACTATCGCAACAGATACTAATCTTTATCGTTCTGGTGCAAATCAATTAAACACAGATGATAATTTTGCTTCAACATTTAACGGTGGAAAAACAACTTTTCAATTAACCGATACTACAGCAAACGTTGGAATGACCATCGGTGGAGACACAAACCTTTATCGAAGTGGTGCAGGCGTATTACAAACTGATAGTTTGCTTTCTACAACAGCAAATAGTGGAAAAAATACATTACATTTAAATAATACCGCTTTTAATGTTGGAATGACAATTGGCCAAGACACTAACCTTTATCGTTCTGCAGCAAGTACATTAAAAACAGATAGTAGTTTTATCGTAGACGGCGCTTCGTTTGCTGTAAATTCAGCGTCTATAACTTTAGGAGATGCTGCAACAGATACAGTTACAATTAACGCTGGACCAGTTTCTCTTGTAAATGCAACAGCAGCTGCTGATGCATTAGAGTTTGGTAATGGTGCAAATTTAGCAAATCTATATCGCTCTACAAATGATACTCTAAGAACAGATGATAGTTTAATTGTAAACGTAGATTTAAGCGTTAATGGAAATACTACTTTAGGAGACGCAAATACAGATACTGTCTCTTTTAATGGAAGAGCTAATACAAACCTTGAACCTTCAACAGATAAAACAAGAAATCTTGGAAGTTCAACTTTAAGTTGGTCTACGGGTTACTTAAATACTCTATCTGGAAGTTATCTCAGATTAACTAATTCTCCAGTAATTTTAAATACTAGTACTACTGGTGACGCTTTATTGCATATTAGAGCAAATTCAACTCGACCAATTTTAGCTCAAAGTGAGTTTTCTGGCGTTACTTTTGCATATCAACCAAGCTTTATAGATAAAAATAGTATAGTCCATTTATATGCAAGAAATGGATCGACAACAACTGATAATTTTGGTTTTGGATCATTAAATCCCGCAGGAACACCAACGGCTAGAGCTGTTACTGGAACTAATTTTTATGCTGCTACAAAAAGAATTGGCTATACTACAACTTCATTACTTACAGCAGTTGGAATTAGAGACGATGGATCTCCACAATGGATGCGCGGAGCATCTGGATTTGGTGGATTTTATTTTAAATCTAGATTTGGTATTGGTGAAATGGATGGTGCTATATCTGGGAAAACTCGAGGATTTATTGGAATGACAAGTTTACTTGGCAATATTTTAAGTAATAATCCTAGCGCAAGGGGCGTAGACATGCTCGGAATGGGTTTTGATAGTGGAGATAGTACTTGGTCTTTCTTTCATAATAGTGGAGCTAGTAATAGCACTAAAATTCCACTTGTAAATTATAATTGCACAACTAAAAGTGGTAATTTTATTGAATTTAGTATGTATGCTCTACCAGAAAGTGGAGTAGGCTTTCATGCAAATATAGCCAATAGTGGAAATAGTTATGCAACTGGATATTATGCAACAACTAATTTACCAGCATTAGGTACACTGATGACTCCAAATTTAAGTTTATATCATACAAATACAGTTAGCGTTACTGGAATCGCGCTTGATATTAATGGTGTTTATATAGAATCTTATAAATAAAATTTAAAATAATTTAAATTTTGCTATGTCTCAATATGCTTGAGATATAACTATCAAGTTGGTGATTATAAGCGATCTCTTGAATTTCTTTTACTGCCTCGTCATTTGTGTCTACTGGATTAGAAATATAATCTGATATCTTATCATTCCAATTCTCTGGACTTTCGTTAGCGATTATAATATGAGAAATTTGTTCTGCTATTTCTTTTTGTTGATTACTCATTTTTTTGATATTGTGTATTTCTCTTAATCTTGTGCCAACTTCTTCTTCTAGTTTTTGAGCTTTAGAAAGATATTCTTTAATTTTAAGAACACTATATTTTTCTTCAATAGAAGCTTTTGATTGTTGTCCTTGACCAATTGGTTTAACGTTTTTGGTGCTTTGAGGAATTCCAGTTGATCCAGCTGGTCTACCAGCACCTCCAGCTTGAGATCCTCCAATTAATGGTTGATAAAATCCTTGATCTCTTAAATCTTTATATTTTTGTTGTGATTCGAGAGACTCTTCGTTAGTAGGAAGTCTCCCAGTTTCAATAGCTTTAAGTCCTTCTTCTGGCGTTAAGATTCCAAGTTCCATTAATCTATTGAATATTCTAGAATATTGCACATCATCTTTAAGATCAATATCTTCAAAAACTGGTTCTGGATAATTCTTAAATCCAAGATCTTTACTTATTCTGCGTATTTCTGGAACTAAAAATTCAGTAATAAAAGTTTGACGAGCTTGCTTTAGTCTTTCCATGAATACTTGAACCTTTATGCTAGTGTTAGCAAATTTTTCACTACCAATAAGAATATTATTTAATCCAATTTGAATATCTCTGTCTACAACTTCATATTTTTCTGGACCAATAAGATTGCCAATTTCTGGTATAACAAATTGAGCTTTAGTTGTATAATCAGCAATAAGAACACGACCAATACTTTGATTTTCGAAAAGACTTCTCATAGCTTCAAGATTTTTTTGGTTAATGCCACCATTATTAGGAGTATCTCCCATGGTAATTAAAAGAACAGCTTGTTGCATGGTTCTTGTGATAGCCATATCCATTTTTTTCATCTCAGCTTTCCAATTAATATCTTCTAATACTGGAAATCCCATAGGCACAGCAAATGGTTCGTAATCTTGTTTCTTATAAAATACAGCTGCAATCTTATCTCTTTCGAGAGGAATACTCAACACTCCTACGCCTTTTTGCATTACTAGATTTTGAGTTTCTTTTGGTAAACTATTAAACACTTCCTTGTCTTCGTCTGTTTTTGGGTTCTTTAATCTCTCTAATTCGTAATCACTTAAAATTTTATAATATCTTCCAACTGCAAAATTAATACTTCCACCAATTTGAATATCAGCAGGATTTAAAACTATATATCTTGCTGGTAAGCTTACAGAAGCTTTACTTGTTAAACCAAATGTTTGAGTAATTTTACTTAAATCAGAATCTTGAATTTGAGTATCAAATCTATAAAGAAATACATTACCAGAACGATAATACTCCCTAAAGAATTTATCTTGTAAATCTGATATGTTTATCTTCTTAAAAAGCGCAGAAAAGAAATCTCTACTTTTTTGACTTCCGCCTTGAAAATATATATGACTTGAACTAAATTCTGTCATTAAATCAATAGTATTACGGAAAATTGCAAAGTTATAATAGCATTTTTGACAAAGAATAACTGCATCTCTAATATTAATATTAGAACTACCTTTAATACCAGTAGAATATTTAAATGGAATTAATCCATCATCAATATTTTTATATCTTTCAGTTCTTGTAATATTACCAGCTAAATTTCTTCTTGTTCTAGTCTCGTCTGAGGCTGTTGCTTCGTAGGTTTTACCGCTACTAGCTTCGGCTACCATCAAGGGTTGAATATCGTTATTTTTAGCGATTTT
>Ga0214921_10008466_pt1 | contig 13327 bp, 8 predicted proteins | sample LL1505_MetaG_FD_177992 | JGI IMG/M metagenome (GOLD analysis project Ga0214921, IMG submission 177992) | Freshwater microbial communities from Lake Lanier, Atlanta, Georgia, United States - LL-1505 | ecosystem: Environmental > Aquatic > Freshwater > Lake | place: USA: Georgia | collected 2015-05-28 | reverse complement strand
ATCCCCATCCGCCGGCAGTCCTCGACGTGCTCGACGAGCGAGTCTTTCTTCTTGAAGTTGCGGCCGGTGATGTCGCCCGAGAGCAGGGCCGCCATGAACTCGACCGGAAAATGTGTCTTCAGGTGGGCCGTCTGCCAGGCGAGCAGGGCGTAGGCCGTGGAGTGGCTCTTGTTGAAGCCGTAGCCGGCGAACTTCTCGATCAGCGCGAACACTTCCGCCGCCTGCTGCTTGGCCAGCCCCTCGGCCTGGGCCCCGGCCACGAACTGCTCGCGGAAGGCGGCGATCGTCTCCAGCTTCTTCTTGCTGATCGCCTTGATGCAGGTGTAGGCCTTGGAGAGCTCGATGCCGCCGAGCCGCTCCAGGATCCGCATCACCTGTTCCTGGTAGACCATCACGCCGTGCGTCTCGGCGAGCACCTCCTCCATCACCGGGTGGAGGAACTCGGCCCGCTTGCGGCCGTGCTTCACGTTGACGTATTCGTCGACCATGCCCCCTTCGAGCGGCCCGGGGCGGTAGAGGGCGTTGACGGCCACGATGTCGAGGAACTGGTCGGGCTTCATCCGCTGGAGCAGGTCGCGGATACCGCCGCTCTCGAGCTGGAAGATGCCCTTCGTCTCGCCGCGGCAGAGCGTGGCGAAGGTGGCCGCGTCGTCGAGCGGGAAGGCCAGCGGGTCGAGCCGCCGGCCCTGGGTGCTCTCGATCACGTCGAGCGTCTTGGCCACGACGGTGAGGTAGCGCAGGCCGAGGAAGTCCATCTTCATCAGCCCGGCCCGCTCGACGTCCCCCATCGCCCACTGGGTGATCACCTCCTCCTTGCCCGTCACCCGGCAGAGCGGCACGTATTCCACGAGCGGCCGGTCGGCGATCACCACCGCGGCGGCGTGGGTGCCGACGTTGCGGGCCAGCCCCTCGATCCGTTTGGCGAGGCCGACGAGCTCCGCCAGTTCGGCGTCGGCGTCGCAGGCGACGGCGAGCTGCGATCCCGGGGCGGCCGCATCCTCGAGCGAGATTCCGAGCTGGTCGGGCACGAGCGCCACGATCTGGTCGACGCGGGGCACCGGCATCCCCAGCGCCCGCCCCACGTCGCGGATCGCGGCCCGGGCGGCCAGCGTGCCGAAGGTGCCGATCTGCGCGACGTTGGCCTCGCCATACTTCCGCTTGACGTAGTCGATGACCTCGCCCCGACGCTCCTTGCAGAAATCGATGTCGATATCGGGGGCTTCCAGGCGGTTGACGTCGAGAAACCGCTCGAAGAGCAGGTCGTATTCCAACGGGCAGACGTGCGACAGGTAGAGCGAGTAGGCGACCAGCGCGCCCACGCCCGAGCCTCTGGCCGCGGCCGGGATCTCCCGCTCCCGGGCATAGCGCACGAAATCCCAGACGATCAGGAAGTAGCTGGCGAACCCCAGCGTGTCGATCACGCCCAGCTCGCGGTCGAGCCGCTCCAGCACGGCCGCGTGCAGTTCGTCGGCGCCGCCGGCGGCGGGCGGGCGGCCGTCGGCCCACCGCTTGGGCACGGCCGCATACCGCTCGCGGAGCCCGGCCAGGCAGAGCCGCCGCAGCTCCTCCGAGGCGGTGGACCCGCCGGGCACCTCGAAGCCGGGGAAGTGCCGCTTGCCGAGCTCGAGGTCGATCGACACCGCGTCGGCGATCTCCTGGCTGCGGGCCACGGCGGCCGTGACCAGCCCGCGGTCGAGCCCCGCGAACGCGGCGTGCATCTCCTCCGGGCTCTTGAGATAGAACTCGCTGGAGTCCATCCGCATCCGCGAGGCATCGCTGCGGAAGCGGCCGGTGTTGACGCAGAGCAGGATGTCCTGGGCCTCGGCGTCCTCGCGGTTGACGTAGTGACAGTCGCAGGTGGCCACCGGCGGGATGCCCAGCTCGCGGGAGAGATCGAGGGCGGCCTCGGTCACCTGCCGCTGCACCTCCAGGCCGTTGTCCTGGATCTCGATGAAGTAGCGGTCACCGAAGGTCTTGCGGAACCAGCCGGCGACCTCGCGGGCCTCGGCCAGCGCCCCGCTCTGGCCCGGGGCGGCGCCGATCAGCGACCGGGCGAACTCGCTCGACAGGCAGCCGGAGAGGCAGACGAGCCCCTCCCCGAACTGCTCGAGCAGTTCGCGATCGATCCGGGGCTTGAAGTAGAAGCCCTCGAGGTAGGCCTTGGTGGCCAACTGCAGCAGGTTGGCGAAGCCGGTGCGGTCGCGGGCGAGGAGCGTGAGGTGGTGGCTCGAATCCTTCTGGCTGCCGGCGTCTTTCTGGAAGCGGCTGCCGGGCGCGATGTAGGCCTCGTATCCGATGATCGGATTGAGCCCCGCCGCCTTGGCGGACGTGTAGAACTCGAGGGCGCCGTGCAGGTTGCCGTGGTCGGTGATCGCCAGGGCGTTCATCCCCAGCTCCGCCGTCCGCGCCACCAGCCGGTCGATGGAACTCGCGCCGTCGAGCAGGCTGTAATGGCTGTGACAGTGGAGATGGGTGAAGGGGAGCGTGCTCATCCGTGGGCCTCGCGGGGAAGCCCCCAGTTTAGCGGCGCGCTCGGGCACGGGGTCACCGGCGTTGCCGCTACGGCCGCGATCACCCGCCGCCGATCTCGCGGAGCAGGTGCGCGAGACGGGCCTGGAGGTCGAGAATCGCCTGCCAGTCCGGGAACTCCAGTTCCACCTTTTCCGCGGTGCCCCGCATCACCGCTCCTTCGGTGGCCGTGCGCAGCACGTTTTGCACGTACTCGAGCAGCTCGCTCAGCTCGGCCGACTGGGCCGGACTGAGCCGTTCCGGGAGCGGTGGCGGCTCGCTGGGCAGGAGCGGCGACCGGACCGCCCCGACGTCCTCGATGACGTCGGAGTTCTGGGCGGTGAACCGCCGCATCCGTTCCCGGAGTTGCGTGCCCCGGCCGCCCTCCGCTTCGGGATGGCGGGACGCGATCCGCCGGTCGATGTCGCTGTGGGAGCCGACCAGGAGCAGCGACCGGCCCAGCGAGATCATGTCGCCGTCACGGACGATCCGGACCTGGATGTCCTCGCCGTTGACCTTGGTGCCGTTGGTGCTCTCGAGGTCGGTGGCGACGATCTTGTCGTTGTCGGCCTGGAGCTTGAGGTGGTAGCGGCTGATCCGCTCGTCGTTGAGCTGGATCGAGTTGCCCTCCTCCCGGCCGATGGTCACCGGGGTCGGCACGCGATCGAACACGCGGCCGCGATCGGCCCCGTGGAGGACTCGCAGCGTGATGTAGGCCATGTCGTACTTTCGTCCGCCGGCGCCGCCGCGAGCGGCGGTCGGGCCCCGGAGCCGGCCGCTCGGACGTCACCTCCGGCTGACAAGCATATCCGGGCTCGCGGGTCGGAGCGAACATCCGGCCCCCGGCCTGTCCAGCGGACGATGGAGAAGGTGCGGAAAAACCGTTACGATCCGCTCCACGCGTCCGTAGCTCAATTGGATAGAGCATCGGTCTTCGGAACCGAGGGTTGCAGGTTCGAGTCCTGCCGGGCGTAGTGCATGCGATCCAACGGCGGAGCGAGGCCCGAAGGGATCGCGAGGCCGGAAAACCAGCCTGCAGGTTCGAGTCCTGCCGGGCGTATTGGGGAGCATCCAACGGCGGAGCGAGGCCCGAAGGGATCGCGAGGCCGGAAAACCAGCCTGCAGGTTCGAGTCCTGCCGGGCGTAGTGCATGCGATCCAACGGCGGAGCGAGGCCCGAACTGGGGCCGCCGCTCTATTCGTGCCGGAGCAGCCAGTACAAAAAGCCGTGGCCTCCGTGGTCACCCCTCGCGCAATCGGTGCATCCACCGAAGGCACAGCTGGCCGGCACCCATTCGATCTTGAACTCGTAGGAGTCATACTCCTTGTCCGTCACGCGCTTCTGGAGCGTGTAACGATGGCGGATTCGGACGTCGGCACACGAGGGACAGCCGTCGTCGCAACATCCGGGAGCGTGCCCCGCGCCGTGACCGCCGTGGAGCAGCCCGCAGCCCGGCACGCACACGAGCTCGCACTTCTTGTCGTATTCCGTGTGCTTCTTTTTCTTGGTGATGGGCACGCAGCGGCAGACGGGAATCATGCCGGGACGTCCACAACAATCGTTCGTCTCCTGCTTGTTCTTCGCGGCGTTCTTGTCGTCCTTCGCCTTGCTCGCCGTGGGCTTGCCTGACGTGGCCTTGCCTGACGTGGGCTTGTTCGCCGTGGCCGCGCTCTTGGCGTTGCTCGGAGTGGGTTGCGGCTTGCCTTTCCCGGTCTTCTGCACGGCCGACGCCCCTGGCTGGCCGGCGGTCACCGTGGCATCGTCAACGATGATCGTGGCGGGGGCGGAGCCGGGCGCGACGACCGTCGCGGGCGGTGGCGCGACCCGCTCCGGCCGGGACGACGCGTCGGTGACGGGCTTCCCTGGCACGGCGCGTGGGGCGGGCAGGTCGAGCAGCACGTCCTCAGCCCGGACGGCCGCGGCGGTCAGGACGGCCGCGGACACGAGGGCGAACAGGGCGACCGAGGAGGACGTTCGTGCGGCACTCGTTCCGGTCCGCGGGCAAGGCTGGGGGCTCAACATGATGCTCTCTCCGGTGGAAGGTCGAGGGAAAATCGTCTCGGGGGGGCACGTGTCGGGAACAGGCGATCTCGACTGTGATCGACGGCCTCAGAAGTCCATCGCCATCCGGGCGCCGAAGCCGTTGATGCCGCCGCTGCCGTTCTGGTCGTTCATGTTGACGAAGTCGCGGTAGCAGAAGTCGTAGTTGAAGTAGGCCCGGACGTTGGGGTTGAGGATCCAGTTGAGGCCGAGGGTGACGCCGTTGAGCATGCCGCCGTTGAGCCCCTTGTCGTTGAGGTTGACCCAGTCGTAGCGGGCACCGATCTGCCAGGCACCGGGGCTCGAGATCCAGCCCCGGCGGCCTTCCGTGAGGTAGAAGTTGCTGCGCGGCACGTAGCGGTCGAGGACGGCGAGCCGCTTGTTGTAGGCCCGCCCCTCCCCGGTGAGGGCGTACATCACCTCGCAGTACGCACCCTGGTAGAAGAGGTTGTCGATCACGGTGTTCACCGGCTGCTGGCCGTAGGTGCCGTTGGTCGAGACGGCGGTCCGCACCTTGGGCACCACGTGGCAGGTCCATTCCGCCTGCATCGAGAGCGGGCCGAAGTTCGCGGCGTACTCGGCCGTCATGAGCGTGAAGTAGCTGCCGTTGAGGATCCCGGTGTCGGCGTAGATCGAGTTGAACGAACCGGGAGGGCCGTTCCGCAGGTTGCCGCGGACGCGGTACCGCAGGCCGCCCTGCTGGGTCACGGCCCCCGAGGAGCTCTTCTGCAGGATGGGGTTGGCCTGCTGGTTGTAGGTGGTGCAGAAGCCGACGTGCATCCAGCGATTGAGTTCCGGCTCGTCGATTAGCAGGCCCGTCACGCGGCCCTGGAGCGAGTTGGCGGCGGCCGTATTCGAGAAGCCGTAGATGTCGTAGTTGTTCTTGTAGGCGCCGATGCCCCACCACATGCGATCGTCCTCGAGCGCGTTGTTGAAGAGGAGGATGCCGGGGGAGTAGGCGTTGTTGAACGGCATCGTGAAGGCGTCGGCCAGGTACGAACGCTCCATGAAGTTCGTGAAGCGGTCGCTCGTGATGTGCTCGAGACCCGTGAGCGTGTTCTGGTTGCCGATCCGGACATTGCCGATCCACGGCAGCTTCGAGACCTGGAGCCACACCTCGGTGGGGGCGGGGAGCGGTCCGTCGGCGACGTCGGAGATGTTCTGCTGGTTGGTGAAGAGGAAACTCTCCTGCACGAACTCCCACTCGTTGAGGAACTCGTAGTTCTCGTACATCTGGCCGTCCACCCGGAGGCGGCCGCGGCGCGGATTGGTGCCGCCGGCCAGCCGGGGGTCGAGGCCACCGTCGTTGAAGTCGAGATTGGGTCCGTCGCCGGCCGTGAAACCGGTCGTGTCATATTGCAGCCGGCCGCCGAAGTGGAGCCGGAACTCACGGTTGGTGGAGAAGAGTTCGAGACCGTTGTTCCACTCCGGAAGCAGCTTGACGTCGGCGCCGACGGTGAGCGCGTCGTCGGTGAGCTGCGACTCGCCCTGGGAGAGCTGCTCGTCCTCGGTCTCACCCAGATTCTCCACCCCCTCCGCGCCGAGTTCGGTGCCCTCGGGGGCCATCGGGCCGGCTGTGTCGGAGAGTGCGTCGTCGGTGAGCGCCGACTCTCCCTGCGACAGCCGCTGGGAATCGCTCGGCTGCCGGGCCACGCGGACCGGCGGCACGGTTTTCGGCGCGTCCACACCCGCCACGGTTCCTCCGGACGGGGCGGCTGCCACGGCGGCGACCGGAGGACGGTCGTCGGCCCCGCTGGAGGACGGTGCCGTGCAGGCGACGAGGGCGAGCCAGCCGACGAGGGCCAGCGGCGCGCGTGCCACTGCGTTCACGGCTCGCGAGTGGCGGTCCAACTGGCCTGCGAAACCGGGGTGCCGAGACATGATGGGCGTGCGTCCTGTGTGGGGTTTGGGGCCAAAACGCACGCGACGCTTTGGCCGGCAGACTCGTCACAACGGTCGCAAACGCTACGACCGTCAAAGTCGACCTGCACGGCATAGTCCATCGGCCCGACCCATCCGGCGGACTTATTAAAATCCGGGGCTGGCGGTTTTTTTTCCTCAGTTCGAGCCAGCCCCCTGACGAAAACCCCCCCCTCGCGGGGTTTTTATCCGCTCTCTGCGGCCGCCCTCCTTGCGTCGGCCCCTCGTCTTGCCACGACCGCTGAGCGAGCCTCGGCGATTCGGGTCCGGATTCGGGTCCGGATTCGGACTAGACCGCGTTCGACTTACGTGTATCGCCGGCTCGGGGGCGGCAAAAGTCTCGTCGCTGATGGCCGAAGCGGCCAGAGGCTCCTCGAGCGTTCGCCGACCCCCGTCGCCTACGCCGTCTGGTTTGCCGAAGCGTCGCTCCAGTCAGCCAGGATGCGATCTAATCCGGCCCGCTGGCCGCGCCGGCAGGTTTTGTTTCCGCCGGCGGACCGAGCCGGCCCACCAAGCCCGCCCGCTCGTCGAAGAACTCGACGGCGCCGGCCCGCGAATCGACGGTCGTTCCCACGGCGACGGCATCGACGCCCTTGGCATCCCTGATCTCGATCCGTCCGCCTCCCCCCCCCTGCACGCGGCCGGCGTGCACGATGATCACGTCGGACTCGCCGAGGACGGCCAGTTCCCGACAGACCACCGCGTCGGCCGAGATGGTCCGGCCGGCGGCGTCATCGTCCTCCAAGCCCAGCTGCCCGCGCACGGCCAGGCCGATCGCCAGCAGCAGCAGCGGGTAGACGGTCCAACGCTCCGCGGTCGTCATGGTTCAGTCCGCATGCTTCTGCCGCAGCCGGGCCGAGAGCCGCAGGATGTGGTGCACGCGCTCGAACTGGTCGAGCCAGTCGGCGACGACGGCCGCGATCGCGTCGGCCGGGGGCGGCGCCGCGCCCGACGCACAGCTGTCGCCGATTTGGGAGGCGACGGCGGCCCGGTAGGCCGAGAGGGTGCGGTCGCCGTAGCAGAGGATCGGCGTGAAGTCCTCGCTGAAGAAGGCCGCGACCGGCACCCGTTGCCCGCCGCAGACCTTGAGGTGGGCGGCGATCGACGGCAGGGCATCGCGATCGAGGAGCCGCAGGTCGATGGACGGAGCGGCCGTGGCGAAGTGGGCGAAGATCGGGCATTGGTTGACGCAGTCGCCGCACCAGGCACCGGCGAGCACGAGCACCGGCATCCGGCGGACGAAGCCGCCGAGCAGGGCCCGCTGGGCGGCGGTCAGCGCGACCCGCCCATGAAACGCCCGCCACCGCTCCCGCTGTTCGGGAGTCGCATGGCGGTCGAGGAAGCTCTCGTAGGGCAGCGCCGCGGCGAAGGCCGCGGCCCAGGCCTCGGGGGTCGGCGGCGCGCCGGCATCGGCGATCGGGGGCGTGGGGGCGCCGAGCGTGACGGGGGATGACATGGGGCTCCTCGCGGGTGGCTGTACGAAACGACGCTGCGGATGATACGCCGTCGGGCCTGTCCCTGCTTCCGGGCCGGCCGCGGCAGGCTGCGCGGACGAGGCAGACGGGGCGGCACTCGAAACCGCTTTTGCGGCGATCGAACCGGCCTTGACCCGGGAAAAACCGCCCCCTACTGTCCCCCCCGCCTGAAGGCCATGGGGTTGACCGCAAGGGACGACCCCACTCGCCAACGGTGGCGGCACGGAAGCCGGCCACCGGCGGCGAGCGAGACAACTCGAAGACCGTCCAATCGCTCCCGGAAACGGTTCAGGTTCTCCGCCCCCCTGGGACCTGGACCGTTCCGGGGGCCTTTGTGCGCGCACCCGGCGGCAGTGAGGCGACGTCGTGGGTTGCGCAGGCTCGGGGTCACCCGTGCCGTCTCGCCGGACGCTCGCTACGGGCATCCTGCCCTCCGCTCGCTCGATGCTGCCCTCGCTTCGGCATCCTGCCTGCGCTCGGCCAGCAACGCCGCTCGATCGGCACGGGCAACCCCGAGCCGTCAAACGGCTGAGGGTGCGGCTGATGGATTCAGCGGATTCGTCTGAACGCCCGTCGCGCGCCACGACGCGCACGAGCACGGCCGCCCGGAGGTGCGGCCGCCGGGCGGAGGCCCGGCAGGCCCGCCGGGGCCAGGGATGGCCCGGCGGGCTTGAAACTGGAGGCGGCGGGAGTCGAACCCGCGTCCCGAGATGTTTCGATACGAACGTCTACGTGTGTGTCCGGTCAACTTGGGTCTCGTCCACGCGTCCCCGGCCGACAGGGTTCGTCGCAGACCAGCCCGGAACTTTTTTGACCCCGGCCGTACCAGGCGGTGAACCGGGGCGAGTCGGATTTGGCGACCGATTGGGAGGCCCTTCCGACTGGGGCCATCGCTCGGGGCTACTTAACTAAGCAGCCAGAGAAAACTGAGCTTCGGCAATTGAAGCTTTGGTCGACTTTTAACGTGGCCAGCCGACCAACCACGACACGCAATCCGTACCTCCAGCACCCGGTCGATACCGTTACGCCCCCGAAGGAGTGTCGATCCCGAAGCCACGAGCCGATGGGGGCCGTGACCCGGCGGGGACCAGCGGGTGTTTCGGCACCCGCCGCCCTCGCCCGGGAGATCTTACAAAACCGCACGGCCTGTAGGGGTCGTAGGGAAGAAAAGCCCTGGATTTCCGCCGTCGTACCGGCCGGCGACGCCCAGGGGACAGCCGGGGAAGGGATACTTGAGTCAGGTCAGCTTCCACGGCGACCGCCGCCCCCCCCGGCACGGCCGGCCCCCGGGAAGTTGACGCTCCTCCTCCGCCGACCGTACCTTCCCACATGAACCCGCCGCGCCTCATGAACGACCTCCGCCCCGACCGCCCCATGGCTGCATCAGCCGTTCTCGTGCGGGCCGCCGTGCTCGCCGCCGCCGTCATCGCCTCTGGCTCCGTCCCGGCCGCCGGCCAGGAATGGGCCCGCAAGATGTTCACGGTCACGAGCCACAACTTCGGCACCGTGGCCAAGGGCTCGAAGACGGAATACCGGTTCGTGTTCCGCAACATCTACAACGAAGACCTTCACGTCGTCGGCGTCCGCACGAGTTGCGGCTGCACCTCGCCCACCGTCACGAAGAAGGATCTCAAGACCCACGAGACCGCCGAAGTGGTCGCGAGCTTCAACACGCGGACCTTCCAGGGCCAGCACGGCGCCACGCTCACCGTCACCTTCGACAAGCCCTTCTACGCCGAGGTGCAACTGCGGGTCGCGGGCAACATCCGCGGCGACGTGACCTTCGATCCCCCGTTCGTCGATCTGGGCACGGTCGATCTCGGCAAGGGTTCGGAGCGGCAGGTGCGGGTGACGCGGCTCGGCTCCGTGCCGTGGGAGATCAAGGATGTCCGCAGTGCCAACCCCAACTTCGAGGTCTCGCTCTCGCAGCCGACCCGCGAGGGTGGCCGCACCATCTACGAGCTCACCACCCGGCTCAAGCCGGGCACGCCGGCCGGCTACGTCAAGGGTCAGCTGATCCTGGTGACCAACGATCCGCGGGCCACCCAGATCCCGATGGACGTCGAGGGCCGCGTGGTGGCCGAGGTGACGGTCAGTCCGCAACTGCTCGCGCTGGGGTCCGTGCCGGCCGGTGAGACGGTGACCAAGAACGTCGTCATCCGGGCCAATCGCGAGTTCAAGATCACCGGCGTGTTCTGCTCCGACGGCTGCCTGACCTGCGAGCCGAAGACCACGGCGGCCCGGGTCCACATCCTCCCGGTCACCTTCCAGGCCGGTGAGACGGTGGGCAAGGTGGAGCGGGAGTTGCGGATCGCGACCGATCTGGGCGAGGGCGCCGTGCCGGTGGTGACCGTGCACGCCCAGGTCGAGGCCGGCGGAGACGACGGCGCCGCCGCCACGCCCGCGGCGGAGCAGGCCGCGAGCCTGCCGTAACGGCCTCCGCCGCGAAGCTGTGGGCGCCGGCGTCAGCGGCCCGCGAGCGGGAGATAGTCGCGCGGGGCGGGGCCCGAGTAGAGCGAGAGCGGCCGGATCAGCCGGTTGTCGCCCATCTGCTCGATGACGTGGGCCGTCCAGCCGCTCATCCGCGCCACCACGAAGATCGGGGTGAACACCTTCACGGGCAGGCCCAGCGCGTGGTAGACGCGGGCCGCCGGCCAGTCGAGGTTCGGCTTGAGCTGCTTCCGCTCGAGCATGATGCCCTCGACCTCGGCCGCCAGGGCCTCGATCGGCTCGCCGTCCGTGCCCCGCACGAGTTGGCGGCACATCTCGCCGAGCAGCTTTGCCCGCACGTCGCCATCCTTGTAGACGCGGTGGCCGAAGCCCATCACGACACGTCTGGCGGCGAACTGCTCCTCGACCCAGGGGCGGGCCCGGTCGGCCGAGCCGATGGCGCCGAGCACCTCGAGCACCTTCTCGTTGGCCCCGCCGTGGAGCGGCCCCTTGAGCGCGCCGATCGCGGCGGTGACGGCCGAGTGCATGTCGGAGCCGGTCGAGGCGACCGTCCGGGCGGCGAACGTCGAGGCGTTGAACTCGTGCTCCGCGTAGAGGACCAGCGTGCTGCCGAAGATCGCGGTCTCGGCGGCCGTGGGCGCGCGGCCCGTGAGCCGCTCGAGCAAGGCCGGGCCCAGCGGGGCGTCGGGCCAGGCCGCCACGGGCCGGCGGGATGTCATGTCGATCCAGGCGGCCAGGATCGCCGGCGTCCGGCCCAGCAGCCGCTCCGCCTGCGCGAGGAGTGCCTCGCGACCGCCGGGCGTGTCGTCCCGCTCGATGAGCCCGAGCATGCTCACGCCCGTACGGAGGGCATCCATGGGCGAGGCCTCGGGCGCGGAAGCCGCCAGCCGTTCGAGGGCGGCGAGCACCGGCCCGGGGATCGAACGGGCCGCCGCGGCCACCCGCTGCCTCAATCCCGCGAGTTCCGCCGCCGTCGGCAGTTCGCCGCGGAGCAGCAGCCAGGCCACCTCCTCGAAGTCGCCCGCCCGGGCGAGCGGCTCGATGTCGTAACCCCGGTAGCGGAGGGTGCCGGCGAGCGAGAAGATTGCCGTCTGGCCCGCCACGATCCCGGCGAGGCCCTTGGCAAAGTCGGTGGCGGCGGGTGCGGGGGCGGTCATGGGGTCTCCTGGCGGGCGGCGGCCGGGCCGGCGCGATGGCGGCCGGGATCGGCGGGATCGTAACCGAGCATCTCGTACAGTTCCTCGCGCGACTGCATCAGGTCGAGCAGGCTCTCCTGGGTTCCCTCGTCGGCGAGCACGGCGAGCCCCGCCTCCATCGCCTTCATCGCCAGCCGCAGGAGCGTGACGGGATAGAGGACGGCACCGAAGCCGAGCTCGGCCAGGTCGGGAATCGAGACCAGGGGGCTCCGACCGAACTCCGTCATGTTGGCGAGCAACAGCGGCCCGGCGCCGAAGACGCGGCCCACCTGGCCGAACTCGTCCCGCGACGCGAGTGCCTCGGGGAAGAGCCAGTCGGCTCCGGCCGCGGCGTAGGCCTGGAGCCGGACGAGCAGGTCGTCGAAGCCGCTCACGCCGCGGGCGTCGCTGCGGCCGATGATCACGGTGGCCGGGTCGCGGCGGCCGGCGCAGGCCGCGGCGATGCGCTCGGCCATCGCGGCCGTCTCGATCACCTGCTTGCCCCCCAGGTGGCCACACCGCTTGCCGCCGGCCGCGGCATCCCCGGGCTGGTCCTCGAGCTGGATCGCCGCCGCACCGGCCGCCTCGAGCAGCCGCACCGTCTCTTCCACGTCGCGCGGCCCGCCGAAGCCCGTGTCGGCGTCGACGACCACCGGAATCGTGACAGCCCGGGCGAGGACCCGCGTCTGCTCGACGAGCTGGTCGCGGGTGAACAGCCCGATGTCGGGAACGCCGAGCGTGCCGGCTGAAAACGCGGCCCCGGAGAGGTAGACGGCGTCGAAGCCGGCCCCTTCGACGAGCCGCGCGGCCAGCGCGAAGGGGGCGCCGACGATCCCGAGCGTCTCCCGCTCGGCGGCGGCCCGAAGCGCGGCGCCCGACGCCGCGGTCGCCGGTCCGATCGGGGCCGGGTCGATCGCGGGCTCGGTCATGCTCTGGTCTCGCGAGTATTCTGGATGCGACCCGACGCCGCGGCCGGCGACTCGCGACCTTTATACGTGCGCTCGATGGCAGACGAAAGCGATTGGCGGGAGGCGGCGGCCGGCAGTCCCTGGTGGCGTCGGTCGATCGAAGTCGCCGCCATCACGGCCCTGTTCGCCGCCGCCGGCGCGTGGCCGGTGCCCGACGTCAACGAGACGGTCTATCTGACGAAGGCCCGCCACGCGGCCGACCCCGGCTATGCCGCCGGCGACTTCTTCCTCGAGACGCCCGACGCGCATGGTGTCTTCTACCTGCTCCTGGGTCCGCTGGCGGCGTCCGTGTCGCTGGAGACGGCCGCCTGGATCGGCCGCATCGCCGGCTGGCTGGCCCTCGCGGTCGGCTTTCATCACCTCTCGCTGCCGATGCTGGGCGGGGCGTCCGCCCGCGGCACGTGGACCAGGATCGCCGCGGCCGCGCTGTTCAGCGCGGGCCTCCGGTTCACGTCGGCCGCGGGCGAGTGGGTGATCGGCGGCTGCGAGGCCAAAGTCTTCGCCTGGGCGCTCGTGCTCGGCGGGCTCGGCGAACTCGTCCGCGGCCGGTTCGCCTCGGCCTGGTGCATGTTGGGCGGTGCGACCGCCTTTCATCCGATCGTCGGCGGCTGGGCCATGCTGGCGGCCGTCGCAGCCTGGGCGAGCGGCGAGCGGCGCCCGACGCGACGGCCTCGGGCCATCACGGTCGCACTCGTCGTCGCCGGGGCGGCCCTCGCGGCGGCGGGCGTCGTGCCCGCCCTGACGCTCTCCGCGGGCGCCGATGCCGCGACACGGGCTGAGGCCGCCCGGA
>Ga0214921_10008465_pt1 | contig 13327 bp, 14 predicted proteins | sample LL1505_MetaG_FD_177992 | JGI IMG/M metagenome (GOLD analysis project Ga0214921, IMG submission 177992) | Freshwater microbial communities from Lake Lanier, Atlanta, Georgia, United States - LL-1505 | ecosystem: Environmental > Aquatic > Freshwater > Lake | place: USA: Georgia | collected... | reverse complement strand
CGATGCGGCCTATTGGGTGAAGGGCTGCAGTTCGCTCGGCCTATTGCGCTGCGCCGTGCTCGTGGCGGTCGGCGGCAAGAAGGGGGAGCTGTGCTTGATCGACGTCAAGGAGGCCGTCCCCGCGCTGGCCCCCCACGCCGTCGACGTGCAAATCCCTGACGATCACGCGGAACGCGTGGTGCAGGGCGCCTGGCATCTGTCTCCGGCGCTGGGCGACCGGATGCTCGCGGCGAAGGTCCTCGATCACCCGGTGTTCGTGCGGGAACTGCTGCCGCAGGATCTGAAGTTCGAACTGGCCGATCTGACGTGTGACGAGGCGATGCGTCTCGCCCGATTTCTGGCGACGGTCGTCGGCAAGGCGCACGCCCGCCAGCTGGATGAGCCCACCCGCAAGGCCTGGCAGGAGGAGCTGAGCGGCCATCGCTCCAAGACGCTCGACGCGCCGTCGTGGCTGTGGGCGAGCGTGGTCGACCTGCTCGCAACCCACGAAAAGGCCTACCTCGAGCACTGCCGTCGCTACGCGATGGAGGCGACACGGACGTAGGCGGCCCGGACGCTGTGTCACTCCGGCCCGAATGCCGGCTAGCTTAGTCCGGCCCGTAGGCCAGCTTGTTTAGTCCGGCCCGTGGGCCGGATAGTCCGTGTAGCCCTTCGCGCCGGTCGGCGAATACCAGGCGGCCATGTCGGCCGGGGCGGCGAGCGGCCAGCCGTGGCGGAAGCGTTCGACCAGGTCGGGGTTGCTGATATAGGGCCGCCCGAAGGCGACGAGGTCGGCGGTGCCCCCGGCCACCGCCTGCTCGGCCGACTCGAGCGTGTAGCCGCAGTTGCCCATGAGCGGGCCCTTGAACACGCGCCGAAACTCTGCGAGCGTCATCGGCTCGCCGAGCGTGTGAAACCCGAATGCGAGCCCGTCCACGACATGGAGGTAGGCGAGGCCGCAGCGGTCGAGCATCGTGGCGACGTGCGTGAACTGCTCGCGGAAGTTGGGCGAGCCCATGTCATTAAAGACGCCGTTGGGTGAGATCCGCACGCCCACGCGGTGCGCCGGCCATTCCGCCGAGACCGCCTCCACCACCTCTCGCAGAAACTGTGCCCGCTTCTCGATGCTGCCGCCGTAGTCGTCGGTGCGGAGGTTGGTCTTCGACTGCAGGAACTGGTCGATGAGGTAGCCGTTGGCGGCGTGAACCTCAACGCCGTCAAACCCGGCGGCCCGCGCCCGGGCGGCAGCCCGGCGGTAGTCGGCCACGATGGCGGCGATCTCCCAAGTCTCGAGGGCTCGGGGCGTCTCGTAGGGCTTCTTGCCGAGCGGCGTGTAGATGCCGTCGCCGTCGATCTTCACCGCCGAAGCCGACACAGGCAGGCTGCCGCCGTGAAAGTCGCTGTGCGAGGCGCGGCCCATGTGCCAGAGTTGGAGAAAGATCCGCCCGCCGGCCGCATGCACCGCCGACGTGATGATCTTCCAGCCCGCCTCCATCGCGTCGGTATAGACGCCGGGCGATTCGAGCCACCCGTTGGCCTGCTCCGAGATCGTGGTGGCCTCGGCGATGATCAGCCCCGCGGAGGCCCGCTGGACGTAGTACTCCGCCATGGTCGCATTCGGAATCCGTTCCTGGCCGGCGCGGCCGCGCGTGAGCGGCGCCATCACGATCCGGTTGGGCAGCGCGAGGCCGCCGAGTGAAAACGGCTGCAGCAGATGTGGGGACGACGGCGATGAGATGCTCATAGGGCGGGGAGTATAGCCGTTGAGGCGTCCGGGCCCCTCGTCCCCGAGGCTGGGTGGGTATCATGTTCTTTATGGCTGCAGCTTCAAGCAAACAGGTGATTCCGCCGCTGACGATCGTGTTCTTCGGCCTCGGGGCCGTGGGCTCGAGCATGCTCATCTGCCTGGCGGAACTCGCCGAACGTGACGGCGTGCCGGTGCGATTCCGGGTGTTCGCGATCGACCCCGCCGGAGCCCGCGACGCGCTCTATCACGCCGAGCGGATCATGAAGCGGATCGAGATCATCGGCGTGCCGAGCTTCGATCAGCTGTGGGCCCTCGAGGGCCCCGGGGCCGACAAGCTCGCGGGGGCGGCCTTGCTCGTCAACGCGGCGATCCCGCAGTTCAATTGCCCGATCATCGAACTGGGCATCCGCCTCGGGGCCCACACGCTCGACCTCGCTTCCGACATGTACAACCCGGAGACGGCGAACTCCCTCACGTTCGCCCAGTACGCCCACGACGCGGCCCTCAAGGAGCAGGGAGTGGCCGCGCTCATCAACATGGGCATCTCTCCCGGCATCACGAATTTCCTGATCGGCGAGCGAATCTGCCGGTTCAGTTCCGCGCACCGCAAGGATCTCGATATCGAGTCGATCGATCTCTACCTCCTCGAAGACATCGATGCCGACGCGGTGATTTTTTCCTGGGCTCCGTCCGTGGCACTCGACGAGTTGTCGCAGAGCCCGCCGCAGCTGCGGGAGGGGCGAATGATCGTCCACGAGCCGTTTACGGCGGCCCGCGACTACCTGTTTCCGCACGAGCCCCGAACGTGGCGGCAGTACCCGCTCTATCAGGAGGAGCTGCTGTCTCTGCATCGGTCGTATCCGCAGGTGGAAAACATCGGCATTTACACCGGCGGCTCGGAGGTGGAGCTCGTCAAGGCGTTGCACCAGCTCAATCTGCTCTCGAAGGAGACCCTCGGGGCGAATCCGGAGCTGACGATCGAGGCCGTGGTGCGGGCCGCGATGCCGGGCATGAAAAAGCCCCGCCGAATCGAGGACTACCTTCGCTCTGGCATGATTCGCCGCACCCACTTCTGTGCCGCGGCGGAGATCCGCGTGAGCGAGTCGGTGAGGAACGAGCGGCAAACGATCATCGAGACCGTGGGTCTGAGCTTTCTGCGCTACCGCGACCTGCTGGGCACGCCCTACGCCGGCGCCACCTACATCTCGTATCCCACCGCCGTCGGGGCGGCGATCCTGGGTTGGCATACGCTCTGCCACGTGCGGGCCGAGCCGGGGAGCATCCGCGGCGTGGTGACGGGTGAGGATCTCGCCCGCCTCCTGCCCATGCCGCGGATCGATGCGGTCCGCCGCGACCTCGTCGCGTGGGATATCGATCTCTTCGAGAGCACCCGCGACGCGGTGAGCGGGTAGGACGCCGCAGGCTGACACAAAAAAGGGCGGCGGGGGACTTTCCGTCTCCCGCCGCCCCACGAACCTCATCGGCTGGCTGTCAGCCGCTACGCGCCGCAGCAGGCCACACGTTTGGCCTTCACGCCGACGGTCGGGCACTCGTCGACGCAGCACTCGCAGCCGCACTCGGTGCACGTGCAGGTGCCCGTCTCGCAGCAGGTGCAGCATTCACACTTCGGGCAGCCGGCAGTCTGGCTGCCATCGATGGCGGGCACGAAGGCCGTGAGGCCGAGCGCCGCCCAGAGAAAGAGACTGTTCATGGGAAAACCCTTTGCATCTGAAACCTGAATCGATCAGTCCACGTCACGACGTGTGAGCGTGGAGAAGCCGGCACAACGCGGCGCTCGATTCAAATCCGCCACACGCCAAACAGGATCCGCGGCGGGCGGATCGGCATGGCGAGCGATGCGGCCACATATTCCCGGCTGACGCCAAGAACCTGTGGCACGTTCGGCAAGGCAGTCATGGGTCCGACGGCCGGGCCACTTTCTACCCGCGCCGTGAGCGGCGCCTGCGACAGCGGCTGCTCATCCCGGGCGTCCAGTTGGCAGCGGCATGGCTCTTCGTGGCAGCACGGGTCGTGGACGATTGCGCAGCAAGGCTGGTCGCATGTCTGGCAGAGCGCCGCCGGCGCGGCCTGTGCGACCACTGCCGCACAGGCAGCCAAGACCCACCCGAAAGAGTTGCTGGTGCGCACCACTGGAAGAACTCCTCGAGCTGTTTCTACGGGGACCGCGGCCGGATGGTTCGCCAACCGCCATCCGCCTACAATCGTGGTGTCGTTCCCCGGCGACGGTTGGGGAGATAACAGCCTGGCGGCGGTCTCGCAGTGATCGCGACGGCTGGGGTTTCTTTCGCGAAAGGAGGTGGTCTAGTGACGCAAGACTGTACCGGAGGGCTGCGCCGATAGCGGCGAGTCGACGGGCCTGCCGTTGATGCAGCCCACCAAATGGTTCCTACGGCTGCCGCCCCCTCGTGGGGCGGCAGTCTTTTTTATGGACGGCTCTGCGGCGAGGGTCGCCGTGCGAGCGGCTTGGGCGAGAAGAAGTTTGGCTGCACTCAGGAGTCGACGAATGGTCGCCATCACTCCGGGCCGGTACCGGCACTACAAGGGCAATGAATACACCGTGCTCGGTATCGCCAGGCACAGTGAGACACTCGAGGAACTTGTGGTGTACCGGCAGGAGTACGGCGACCGCGGCCTGTGGGTGCGGCCAGCGGCGATGTTCGCGGAGACCGTCGAGGTGGATGGCCAGACGGTGCCGCGTTTTATGTTTCTTCGGCGCGAGCCGTAGCAACGTGCGCGACGCACGTCGCCATCACGCGGGCGTCGGTGTAGTTGCTGCGGCGAATGGGCGTGTCGGCGCCGTTGGCGTTGGCCCGGGCGGTCACAGTGGCGGTGATGTGCCGCGCCGCCCAATGAAGAGGGCGATCACGAAGAGCACCAGAAACACGACGAATAGCAGCCGGGCGATGTCTGTCGCTGCTGCTGCGATGCCACCGAAGCCAAACACGCCGGCGATGATGGCCACGATTAAAAACAGAATCGCCCACCGAAGCATGGGTACACCTCCTTCGATCAACACGAAGGCGATCCGATGCCGAAACACACGCCATCCTGACAAGCGAGCACTCAACGGGCCCTCGCTATGGCACCTAACTCTATGCATCAGCCCCTGCGGGCCGCCCGGAATCGGGTAGCTGCGAGCGGGAAGGCGGTGCACCGCGAGGAGACACTGCCCGTGGTTCAGGATCTGCGCGTTCGTCGCTTTGCGACGAGTGGAATTCTGCCCCCGCCTGTCCGTCTCTGGAGCACCGTGCAACAAGTGTCCTGCATCGTGGAGACCGCACGGAGGCGACGTTCGGTATCGCACGGCTCGCACAACCGCGTCCCACGCTATCCTTCCCTCGCATAACGCCGGTCGCTCGCAGCGGGTTCGCGGGAACGTGACTCGCAAGGATTCCGCTTTCGTCGTCTACCATGAGGTGAGCCCATGCTTCGCTCTTCGTGGCTGCTCAGTGCAGCGATTCTTGTGTCCTGTGCTGGCTGTGCGGAGGCTCCGGTCGAGCACACCGTTCGGAAGGTGACAGCCGAGGACGTGCGCCGTGACACCGAGAAGGCCGTGGATACGGCTGGGCAGGCTGCCGCACAGGCCAAAGCGGAGGTCAAGACGCGACTCACATCCAGCCTCGAGGCCATGGATGCGGAAATCGCAAAGCTCCGCGAAAAAGGACTCGCCCTCAAGGATGAAGCCAAGACGCGATGGAACGAAAAGATGGCTGATCTGAAGGCGAAGCAGGAGGCAGCCCGAAAAAAGTTGGACGAGCTGGGCACATCCACGGGCGAGGCATGGGAGCGCTTGGAGAAGGGCGCACAGTCGGCGTGGGACGAGTTGCAGAAGGCCTTCCAGGAGGCATCCAAAGAGTTCTGAGCCGGGGCGGTCGTGGTCGCCCGCACTGTGGCATGGGCGGCTGCGCAGGGCTTGGGCGATGCCACGACGAGTTTCGCTACGGCTGGCTTGAATGCTCGACCGGCCAGCCCCGGAGTGTGGCGTGCATGACGGCTACCTTGCCCATGTAGTGGTCCATCTTGAACGGCCCAGCAGCCTGCACAATGTGGTGCTTGGCTTTCTCGGAATCGCCGGTCACTTCGGCGTACAGGCCCAGATAGAGGTGGGCGTAGCAGAGTTGGTTTTTTAAGGTCTCACCGTCTCCCCGCGATGCGGCTTCGAGCACCGCCGCCTCGTCGCCGCGCCCGGCAAAGAGGGCCAGGATCTCCTGCATAGGCACCCGCGGGTCTTTACCGACAGGCAGAAGAGCATCCCGGGCAGCCTGCGGGCCCTCGAGCTTCGCCACGCACAGAAAGTGCCACGCAGGGTTTTCGACATCGTTGGGATTGGGGCCGCGGTGAAGCTCGAACTGCTTGCGGCCATCGTCGAACCGCTCGGCGTAATAGAGCGCCAGGCCGCGTTGCCACAGTTCCGGCTCTGCTGCAGGCACGGCCAAGACAAGCTGATCGAAGACGCGGGCAGACTCGACGGGTTTCGCTGCAAAGAACAGCCGGACAGCGTCGGCGAACAGCTCCTGGGGCGTGGGGTCGGCCACGCAGTCAAGAGCGCACATGGCAAGCATGAGCCCCGCGAAGATGGGTCGAAGGCGGTTCATGCTTGGGTCTCTCCGGCGACACTCTCAAGGGAAGCCAGCGCCCGGGCGAGCGCACACGCTGCGCCCGCAGGCTCACCCCGCCGGTATGCACTGAGCAGTTCCTTCGAGCGTTGGGCGAGCATACGGCGCACTTCCCGGCGCTGCCCCTTCACTCTGGCGATTTTCATCGAGTCGTAGGCCGTCGTCTGGTGCCGCATCCACGCGATCACGGCAGCCTCGGCCCGGCGTTCGATCGGGATTCGCTTCGTTCGGGCCACGGTGCCGCTGCCCACTGGGGTGGCATGGTTGGTGACGGCGGTGGCGAGCGCAGCAGCGAGGTTGGTGTGGCGAGTATGAAAGCCCAGAAATTCCACAACGGCCCCGCGGAAGTCCTCGATGTATTCCCGCTGGGTGTTTTCACGCCGCTTCGCTCCGGCCGCCTGCTTCTTGGCATACGCCTCAGTCGAGCGTTCGCCGGCAAGCTCTGCGCGACACTGCGCGATCGTTGCTGCGGGAGCCCAGACGCCACGAGAGAAGAGCTTCCGCCCGACTTTCTCTTGAACCAGCCAGTGATCGCCGGCAGCTTTTGCGCGGCGAGTCAGGGCGGCGTCACCGGGCGGTAGAAGTTCCCAGCCGGTGGGGACGGGAAGCACCTGCCCCGTGTGGGTTCTGACCGTGTTTGGCCGGGGGCCGGGAAGGAAGGTCTGGGCGGGCATGATGGCTGACTCACAACAGCGTGACCGACGATGAATTGTTATCGGAAATCCGCGGCGGCGTCATAAGGGGGCAGGTCACGGTCCAGCGCGGGCTACACTCGCAACTTATGGACACGATCCGTCTCCTGGTCTTCACGACGCTCTGGACCGCCATCTGGGCGGCGCCGCTGCCGAAGCTTTCGCAGCGCGTGGAGCTCGTCGCGGGGCTGATTCCGTTTGCGGCCTTCGGCCTGCGGGTGTTTGGCAGCTGCTTTATCGGCGTGCCGGCGAACGATCCCATGCGGATGGCCGTCGCGCCGCTCGTCGATTGGATCAACGGCGGCTCTGGCGTGGTGCCGTTTCAGTGGGTGCTCGACGTCACCGTGGCGATCGGGCTCGTATGGCTCTCGTCGATCGGCAACATCTCGCGGCGATGGCGGCTGGCCACGATCTGGGTCATGCCAGCGGTGGCCCTCGCGAGCCTCTTGCTCGGGCGATTCATCGAGGCCGCGGAGTTCACAGCCGCTGGCGGTTGATCAGGCGCAGTCCGGCGATCAGGACGATCGCGCCGACCGTCGCCGTCACGAGACTGCCAAGCGCGCCATCGGCCGAGAGACCGAGCAGGCCGAACAGAAACCCACCCAGGATCGAACCGATCACGCCCATGATGAGATCGGTCACGAGCCCCGAGCCGCCGCCCTTCATGATCTGGCTGGCGAGCCAGCCCGCGGCGATGCCGATCAACAGAAACCACACGATGTCCATAGTCAATTTCTTTCTACGCTCCCCGGTCACAGTCGGTGAAGTGTAATCCAAGCCGATCCGCGACTACGCGCGGCAGGCAATGATTCTCGACGTCTTGATCGTGGTCGCCGTGTCGGGGCTGTACTGGTGGGGTCAACTGCCTGGACAAGCGACACCTTCGCCGTGATGCCCGGGCAGCGATCCGGGCTCCGGGGCTCCGCCAGGCCGCAGAGTTTGCCTGGTCTCGCTACTCCCACACTGGCCAGGCATTGTCGGAAAATTCGCCACATCCGGCCGCATGACTGCGCCGATGGTATCGATGCAACGGCCCCCGACGGCACTGGCAGCTCTCATGCGACCGAACTGCGGGGCTCACGACGTGCACCGGCGGCAGTGGGCGATTGGCGGGCCGATGTGGCGGCTCGCCGCCGGGTTGTGGTGGTGCATGATCGGCTTGGCTGCAGCGGAAGACCCGCCGCAGCCCTACGTCGAAGAGCCTTCGTACAAAATGGCGCCGCATCTGCTCGGCGCTCCGGATGGCTTTCGCGAGCGGCTGGCCGACGCCGGCGTGACCGTCCTCGCCGACAACACGAGCTTCTACATCGGCAACACCAATGGCGGCTTCACCCAAGCCTTCGATTACGCGGGCCACGGCGACTATTGCGTGATCGCCGACGGCGGCAAGCTCGGCGTGCACGAGGGCCTGTATCTCAAGCTCCGCGCCGAACATCGCTACGGTGAAACGATCGTCGGCAACGTGGGCTGTTTCATCTCGCCGACGCTGATTGCCGACCTGCCCGTCTACAACAGCGAAGAGGTGTATCTGACCAACGTGCTGCTCACGCAGGAGTTGACCGACGCGTTTTCCGTGTTCGCCGGCAAGATGGACACGCTCGATGGCGACATGAACGCCTTCGCCCACGGGCGGGGCAAGACGCAGTTTTCAAACATGGGGTTCGTGTTCAATCCGATCGTGGGCGCGACGGTGCCCTACTCCACGCTGGGCGCCGGATTCGTGTTTCATCCGGATGACGGGCCGATGGCGATGGTGACCGTGCTCAACTCCAACGATACGACGGCCAAGAGCGGCTTCGACACGCTCTTCAGCGACGGCCTGCTTCTGTCGGCGGCCGTGCGGGTGCCCACGAACGCATTCGGTCTCCCAGGGCACCAGCTTCTGGGCGGCACCTGGAACAGCCGGCTCTACACTTCGATCGCCGAGTCCTACATTCAATACCCGGCCGTGTCGACGCCGCCGATCCCCGGCTCGTGGTGCCTGTATTGGAACTTCGATCAGTACGTCTTCGTCGATCCAGCTGACGCGAAGCGGGGTTGGGGCCCCTTTGGCCGTGCGGGCGTCGCAGACCCAGACACGAGCCCGATCGATGCGTTCCTGAGTTTTGGCGTCGGGGGCAACGTGCCTGGCCGAAGACGGCGCGACGACACGTTTGGCGTCGGCTGGTATTGGGCTTCATCCAGCCCGCAGATCGGTTCTCTGATCACGTCGCAGTTCGGCCCCGTCGGCGACGGCCAGGGCATCGAGTGTTTTTACAACTACGCGGTCACGCCTGCGGTCCGCATCACGCCAGACGTGCAATACGTCGTGCCCGCGCTGCGGCTGGCGGAGCCGGCGCTGATCGCGGGCGTGAGGGCGCTCATGAGCTTCTGAACCGACACCACCCCCAGGCAGGATCGGTGAATCCTCAATGAACCAGCCGCAAAGACCGACAAGCCGCTCACAGCGGCAGACGCCCCAGCAAGGCCAGGATCAGCAGGATGACCAGGATCAGGCCGACGAGCCCGCCTCCTGCGCCGAGAACGGTGTTGCCGCTCCGGAAGCCGTAGCCACCGCCTAGCAGTGACAGGATCAGAATCACAACAAGGATCAGTACGATCGGACTCACAGTTCGCTCCTTATTCAAGAAGAGTAAAAACGCCCTTGTGGAGTCCTTCCCAAAACGTTCGAAATGCCTTTCGGCCCTGACGGTCAGAGCAGCCACCTGTCTCTTACCTGGGGTCACACATGCCCTGTGCGACAGGTTTCTCTCAAAGGAAAAAGTCGTCGGTTCAGCGAGCAAACCGACGCGGTCTCAAAGCACCCTATAACCGCCGGCTGAGTTCGGCGATCAGATCGTGATCATGGTAGGAGGCGACTTACCGGATTGACCCGGAGGCCGGACTGGTTTCAGCGGTCGCAGCGATTACAGGTAGCGTCGCTTTGCCATACGAAGCCCGATTGCTTCGAGACTGAATTGCTACAGGTCGGCAATGAGCCTCCCCCGCGTCAGATCCAGTTCCTTCGGAGTAGCCACGTCTTGACTCCCTGCGTCAGCAGGGCGTAGCTCAGGATCGAGAGCACGAGCAACGGCCAGTACAGCGTCGGCAGCCGCGTAAACCCGAGGGACTGCCCGATGGACGAGAATGGGATTGCGACGCCGATCGCCATGACCACCGACGGCACGACCACCAAGGGCCACGAGGGGCGGCTCTGGAGGATCGGGATTCTGTTCGTGCGAATAATGTAAATGATCAGCGTCTGGGTGAGCAGACTTTCCACGAACCAGCCTGTCTGAAACAGGCTGGCGCTCTGCCGTGCGATTTCCGGGGTGCTGGTGTCCCAGCAGTTGAACACGTACAGCATCATGAAGTACGTCGTGTAGTCAAACAGCGATGAACACGGGCCAATGAAGACGATGAACCGTGTGAGCTGGCCCATGTCCCAGGGCCGTGGCTTTTCAACCTGTTCGGGATCGACGTCGTCGGTAGGAATGGCGGTCTGGCTGATGTCGTAGAGCAGATTGTTGGTGAGAATCTGAATCGGCATCATGGGCAGGTAGGGAACGAATATGCTCGCCCCCAAGACGCTGAACATGTTCCCGAAGTTGCTGCTCGCGCCCATCCTGACGTATTTGAGGATGTTGGCAAACACCTTCCGCCCCTCGACGACACCGGCCTCCAGAACGAGAAGCGACTTCTCCAGGAGGATTATGTCAGCCGAGGCTTTCGCGATATCGACCGCCGTGTCGACGCTGATTCCGACGTCGGCGGCCCGGAGGGCGACGGCATCGTTGATGCCGTCGCCCATGAATCCCACGGTGTGATCCAGTGCCTGCAGCGCCCGAATGATTCGTTGCTTGTGCGATGGCGAGACGCGGGCAAAGAGAGTCGTCTTCTTCACGATGCCGGCGAGGTGTTCATCATCCATGGCCTCGATGTCGGCGCCGAGCAGCACGTGCTCCGTGGGCAACCCGACTTCCTCGCAGATTTTGCGGGCCACGAGATCGTTGTCGCCGGTGAGCACCTTGACCTCCACGCCGCGGCGCTGCAGCGACGTGATGGCGGCGGCGGCGGTATCCTTGGGCGGGTCGAGGAATGCGACATATCCGTTGAGAACCAGGTCCGACTCATCGGCCTGCGAATAGGGCGTGGCATCGCCGGCGACGATGCCGCGAGGGTCAATCTCCTTGGAGGCGATGGCGAGCACACGAAAACCGTCTGCGGAAAGCCGCTCGTACTCCGATCTGAGATTGTCGATGTGGGCGTGATCCATCGGATACAGCGTGCCGCCGAGCGTGAACGACACGCACCGCGGGAAGATCGCCTCCGGCGCCCCCTTGCTGATGACGAGATCCTTGCCGGCGGGCGTCCTCACGACAACCGACATGATGCGTCGCTGAAAGTCGAAGGGGACTTCGTCCACCTTCACGTATTCCGGAATCTGTGCGTGCGAGTGGGTTTCAGTATGTGCGAGTACCGCGCGGTCCAGCACGTTTTTCAGGCCTGTCTGAAAGTGGCTGTTCATGTACGCCAGCGCGAGAACCTCTTCGCTCTCCTTCAACGACACATCGCAGTGCCGTTCAAGGATCACGCGGTCCATCGTCAACGTACCCGTCTTGTCCGTGCACAAGACGTCCATGGCCCCGAGGTTCTGAATGGCATTGAGCCGCTTGACGATGACCCGCTCGCGGCTCATGCGGATCGCTCCTTTCGACAGGCAGACCGCCACCACCATGGGCAGCATCTCCGGCGTCAGGCCGACGGCGACGGCGATTGCAAAAAAGAACGCCTCGTGCCAATTGCCCTTGGTGAAACCGTTGATGAGGAACACCAGCGGGACCATGACCACCACAAACCGCAGGATCAGCCACGTGAAGCGTTCGATGCCTTTGTCGAAGGAGGTGGGCGGCTCCTCCTCGGTCAGGGATCTGGCCGTGCCGCCCAGATATGTGTGCCGGCCGGTGGCGACCACGACCGCGGTGCCCGAACCGCTCTCCACGCTGGTGCCCAGGAATGCCGCGCTCGTGAATTCCACGGGTGCACTGGCCGCCGGGTTTGTCTCGGCCTCGAACTTCTCGACCGGAAAGCTCTCGCCCGTCAACGTGCTCTGGTTTACGAACAGATCCTTCGCCGTGAGCACGCGCACATCGGCAGGGATCATGTCGCCGGCAGCCAACGCCACGATGTCGCCCGGGACGAGCTGCGACATGGGGATGTCCCTGGCCTGACCGCCGCGGATCACCGTCGCGCCGACGGAAATCATCTCCTTGAGCTTCGCGGCCGCGCTGTCGGCCCGCGCCTCCTGGACCAACTTCAGGCCTGCGCCCAGGGCGATCATGACCGCCATCATCGTTCCCGCGCGGACGTCACCGGTGGCGAAGGAAATGCTCGCGAGGATGGCGAGCAGGATCACGAGGGGGTTGAGCACAGCGTGCCCGACCAGCGTGAGGAGGCCCGCCCGCGTGTCTTTGGCGAGTACGTTCGGCCCATGCTCGCCAAGACGCTTTGCGGCTTCCTCATCGGTCAGTCCCTCGGGACGGGTGCCCAGCCGCTGGCAGACACTCACGGCATCGGCTGCTGCGGAATCGATCAGGGGCTGCGAGATATGGGTGCCGATGCGTATTACCCCAAGGCTTTTGCGATGAGAAACGCCGCTGAAGCTGCCAGCCCGCCCACGATGTCGGTCAAGGAGATCGTGAGCGCAGGGCCACGCTCACGTTGGTGTGAACATGCTACGAATCCATTATCGGCCTGCCGGCCACCTCAAGTGTCTCGTACGGCCATCAAGGATGTTTTCCTGATGTCCAGCACGCCCTCGGGAATGCTAGGCCGAAACTGCTCGTGAGCTTCCTGCCACCCAGAAACCACTTGGCCTCAATCGCGGTGAGCGTGCCCGCACGCCGTGCAGTCGGTCCTGTCTCAGAGTTCCCGGCCGTCGCCAAAGTCGGCCATCCACACCAACCGAGCGCGGTCGAGTTTGCCCTGGGCTGTGAGTGGCCAGCGGTCGACGCGAAAAAAGCTGACGGGCACCGAAAGCGGTTCCAGGCGGGCGGCGGCCCAGGCGGCCAAGGCCTCCGCGCCGGGATCGACGGCGCTTGGGCGGAGTTCGTAGAATGCCACGGGCACCTGGCCCTCGCGCTCGTCCGAGGCCCCCACCACCGCGGCGGTCGCCACACCGGGATGCGAGCGGAGCGCGTCCTCCACCATCGCCGGGGCCACCTTAAACCCCCCGCGCGAGATCATGTCCTTCTGCCTACCCGCGAACCAGAGGAAGCCATCTTCGTCGGTCG
>Ga0214921_10008464_pt1 | contig 13329 bp, 12 predicted proteins | sample LL1505_MetaG_FD_177992 | JGI IMG/M metagenome (GOLD analysis project Ga0214921, IMG submission 177992) | Freshwater microbial communities from Lake Lanier, Atlanta, Georgia, United States - LL-1505 | ecosystem: Environmental > Aquatic > Freshwater > Lake | place: USA: Georgia | collected... | reverse complement strand
ATTGCATAGTTTCTAAAGTAATTTCTCAAACAGACGATTCATTGTTCATCAAGAAACAGTTCTTGAAAATTTTCGGTCAAATCACCTTTTAGGAGTTTTAACATGTCAGTAATTAACACAAACGTAAAAGCGTTAGCAGCACAAGAATCTATGCGCTCTAGCAACCTCAGCATGAGCCAAGCCATGGAGCGCTTGTCTACTGGTAAGAAAATCAACTCCGCTAAAGATGATGCGGCTGGGTTGGCTATTACTAATCGTATGACTTCACAGATACGAGGCCTAGCAAAAGCAATTGGAAACGTGAATGACGCAATTTCAATGACTCAAACAGCTGAGGGCGCCTTAGGAAACGTTGGCGATATTCTCCAGCGTATGCGTGAATTGTCCGTACAAGCAGCATCTGGCACTATGACAGATAGCGACCGATCATCGCTACAAACTGAAGTTTCACAATTAAAAAGTCAGATTGATTTAATTGCTAAAACTACGAATCACAACAATATTAAATTGTTGGATGGTTCTGCTCAAAATATAACTATCCAATCTGGTTTCAATCAAAATGAAACTATGAAGATTGGATTTGCCTCTATCCAAACAAAAGACATTGGTGTTGGTTCGCGCGCAGTGGTATCCTCTGTTGGCGGAACTGATGCTTCTACATCTGGTGCTTTGGCTCAGGGTAATTTAGTTATCAATGGTGTCGGTGTTGGCCCTTCGTTAGCACAAGACGATAGCGCATCATCTGCAACAGCTGCTGCAAGTGCAATTGCCAAAGCTGCTGCAATAAACCGCGTTTCTAACCTCAGCGGTGTATACGCAAAAGCGGGTTCAACAGTTGTTTCTGGTGCCTCTATGGCTAAAGGTGCTGCCGTATCCTCTGGTACAGTAACTATCAACGGCGTTGCAACTGATACATTTTCTACTTCATTAGATACATCTTTGACTCGGAAATCTCTTGTAAATGCAGTTAATGCTAAAACAAGTATTACCGGAGTAGTGGCAACGGATACAGGTGACGACACTCTGGGTGTGACTTTAGAAGCCGCTGATGGTCGAAACATCAACCTTGTTCATACATTTAATACAGGAACAATTGGCATAAAGCCGACAGGCACAACGTTTGTTGGTTCCTATTCGTTGTACACCCTTGATGGTAAGGATATCAATGTCAGTTCTGTTACTGGAGCTAGTACAGCTGTCGCAACAAGTGGTTTGACTTTAGGAACTTTTAAATCAAATCAGGCTATTTTTAATAGTTATGCACGGACAGCACAATCAGCCGCACCAGACACGAGTACTACGGGCCTGCTTGATTCAAGTTCTTTGATATTGAATGGCGTGGCAATTGGAGCGGCCCTGAATACTGATGACACCTCTTCTGCCGTTGTAGGTAATTCCACTAGAGCTTCTAGTGCTATTGCCATCGCCGCCTCAATTAACAGAGCCTCCGGTCAATCGGGCGTAACTGCTGTTGCTAACGCTAACATTTTGCAAGGAAATACTTTCTCGGCAGTAAACGTGACCAAGGCACTAATTTATGTCAATGGTGTAGCGATAACCGCCAACACTATGTCTCTTAACGGTGTTATTGATTCCTTTAACGCAAAGTCTGGACAAACAGGAGTTGTGGCTTCTCAGTGGGGAAGTGGAATGCAGCTTACTGCTGCAGATGGAAGAAATATATCTATTAAATCTACTGCAGGCGCAGCAACATTTGGACTGTCTGGATTGACTTTTGGAACAAACGGAAGTTCTTATAAAACATGGACCTCTTCAGTTTCACTTAAATCAGACAATGCTTTCACTGTTAAATCAGGTAAGACTGGTATAACTAACTTAGAGTTGTTAGGTCTGCGTCAAGGTACTTATGGAGCAGCAGATAATGGTCTGAAAGTTAATCAAATTGACATTACAACTATTGCAGGAGCTTCTCAAGCGATGACTGCTATCGATGCTGCAATAAATACAGTTTCCCAAGCACAAGCTGTATCAGGCGCATACAACAATCGTTTTGATTCAATTGTAAATAACTTAACAGAAACAAATCAAAATATTACTGCATCTCGCAGCCGTATTCTTGATACAGATTACGCAACAGAAACTACAAGCCTAGCTAAGCAGCAAATTATTTCACAAGCTGCTACTGCTATGCTGGCTCAAGCAAATCAGTCTTCTCAGTCAATTTTGAGCTTGCTGAAATAAGCTAACATACTTCCAACTTAGACTAATAGTATGTTCTAAGGAGAGGGGAAACCCTCTCCTTTTTTCTTTTGTATGAAAAACAAAATCGAGATCAAAGCTCATAAAGCACTACGGAACGGAAATCTAATTATGGCTGTTGAATACTTCAACGAGCTGATTAAAAGTGAGCCAAACAACTTAAATTTTTTAATGGACAGAGGCTCAATATTTATAAAATTAGAGAAATTCGATGACGCATTAAAAGATTTTGCGCAAGCAGTTGAAAAAGATCATAAAAATACGAAGGCACTCAGCCTATTTGGTGCTGCACTTATAAGATGCGGAAGAATCAATGAGGCTTGTGAAATTTTAGAGTTTGCTCTGGAGCTAGCACCAGAAAATTATGAGGCCTTGATTAACATCTGTACTGTTTACCAATCTATAGGGAAATCTGAGGAATTTCTACAAGTTGCATTGAAGGCGGTGTCGCTAAGGCCAGGTGATTCAATTGCATATAACAATTTAGGCTCTGCACTTGCAGACATTAATTTGATAGATGATGCATTAGAAGCATATAAGACAGCTAATGTATTGTCCCCAGAATATGCGCCTACTATTATTAATTTGGCTCAATTAGAAATAAAAAAAGGAAATAATAAACAGGGATTGAGTCTTTATGAAAAAGCATTAATGCTCGAAAATATATCACCTGGTGAAGCTGAACTGATTAAATATTATACTTCATATTCTTTTTTATATGAGGGGCAAATTGACAAGGGCTGGAGTAGGTATGGTTATGGATTTGGTGCATTACTTCCATTTGGCGCCAAAAGATCTCTCAGAAAATTTCTAAAGCCTAAATGGAGGGGGGAAAAAGGATCCAACAACACGCTTTTGATTTGGAGAGAGCAGGGGTTGGGCGATGAACTTGAATTTAGCACATGTCTGCTGGATATACATAATGAATACTCATTTGCAAATGTCATAGTTGAATGCGATAAACGCTTAATTAATATTTTCAAAAGAATATTTCCAAAATTTATTTTCCGGGAAGAACTTATAGACAGCGATGGGTTTTCAACAAAAAATGATTTTGACCTTCATTGTGCTGTAGGGTCTTTACCAGAAATTTTCAGAAATAAAATTGAAGAATTTTCTAAATATGAAATGAAATTTATTGTGCTGCCTGAATTAAAAAATAAATTCCAAATAAGATTGAATCCTTATAAAAATAAGACATTAGTTGGGATCTGTTGGAGGAGTGGACTACTAAGTATAGGAAGAAATTCAAACTATACAGTCCTAGATGATTGGTCAACGATATTAACCAGAAGCGATTTGCAATTTGTAAATCTTCAATATGGTGATTGTGAAATAGAGTTACAGGCGATAGAGTACAAACTTGGAATTCAAGTCTTACGATGGACCGATGTTGATCTTAAAGACGATTTAGAAAGTGTGATAGCTATATGCGAACAACTTGATTTTGTAGCAAGTGTTGGAACGGCAGTTGTTCCTTTAGCAGGCTATTCTGGTGTAAAAACATTTCTTTTAGCGCATAAATCTTGGATTATGCTTGGAGAAGAAGAAAAATTACCATGGTGTAAAAATGTCCAAATAATATTGGCTGATAATTCTGAATCAGTATCAACATGTATTCAGAAATTAGAAAATCTGTTAATAAAATAAGTGCAATTCTAGAAACATTAAATTGACATCAAAATGAATTTTTTAGTGCTAAAAGGACAATCTAGAAATGGTGTTCTTAGAAAATTTTCTGATGAATTGAATTTATCTTTTTTATCTCTTGGTCATAATTCTGAATTACTCGATTTAGGTTATACAAACGATATAGAAAGAGACCTTTTAAAAATTAGAGATTTCGAAGGTGATTTAATAATAGCATTTGGTTCAATAACTGCTGAAACCCAATTGCTAAATGGCAGTTATTTAATTGAATCAGCTAAAACCCCCTTCTTAGGTTGGCTTGTAGACGATCCAATTTATCATCTTCCACGTTTCATTGCAAACCCACAAAATCGATTAACTTTTGCTTGTTCAGAGCACCACGTAAATTTCCTAAAAAAATATAATATTGGAGGAAAGAAGTCAACTTTACTTGCTGCTGGCAGTGATAATAATAATTTAATTAAAAACTTTAAAGATAGAAAATTCGATGTTACTTTTGTCGGAAGCTGGTTTGGAGAGGTCGGGAGTACAATTAACGGGATCGATGATCCAATCAAGCAAAAATGGCTTAGCAAGGTTATTTCAAATAGTGTGAAAAATGGCCTTGAATCCTTTCATTTGGAAACTGAAGTTTTGGCGAAAAAATATGGAATTGAATTTAATCTTAATAATGAAAATATAAAAAATTTAGTTGCAACTCATTATGAAATGAGAAAGATAACTCGTTTAATGGTAGTTGAAAGTCTAGTAAAGTCATCGCATTTAAAAATACACATTGTTGGAAAAGATTGGAAGGATAAATTTAAATTTTCTAAAAATACTACATTTAGTGATGATATTGATTCAAAAGAAATTGAATCCGTAATGGCTGACTCGAAAATTGTAATAAATATTAATGCTGCTAACGGTGCATGTGAAAGAGCTTTTCAGGCTATGTCAGTTGGCGCATGTGTTGTTTCAGATATGTCTAGTACTCTCGCAAATTATTTCAAACCGGGCAAAGAAATATTTTTATTTGGATATGGGAATATAAATTCCTTGACAAAAAACCTAGAAGAATTAATATACTCTAACAGAGTTGAGTCCATTGCGGATAAAGGCTACAGAGAAACTATAAAAAATCATTTTTGGATCAACAGGGCAAACAGGATAGTATCTGAGGTAATTGCTCTTTGATTTTAGTTTATATATTTTTTTGTAAATAACCGCGTGGATTTTGAGTCATAAAAAATTTCTGTTTGCTTATATCTATTGTGAATTTACTGGTATTTTTTAAAAACTCATTAATCGCCTCCATCGGCCCAGGACCAAAATCACTTCTTACAGGATGCCCGTTAATATTAGAATCTTCGACTATAAGGTAATTTCCTGGAGTTACTAGGTCAGAATATATCAACATTTCTTTATACACATGATCCATAGAATGATCAGAATCAAGTACCACCATGGTGCTTTTTGATCCAGACGTCTTTTTTTGAAGTTTCTTAAAAATTTCTGGGTCAATGGATGAACCGACGACATATTCAATTCTCGGATGCTTAGGTTGCGGAGACCTTGTCTGCACGTCGATTGTTATAACTTTGCCATTTCCAATTAAGTCAAATAAATTGGCATAATACAGAGCGCTGCCTCCGTGATAGGTGCCTGTTTCAATTAAATAATCAGGCTTTATATCCCATAAAATTTCTTGATATATCCACATATCTAGCGGACATTTTAGAATTTGATTGCCTAACCAATATGTATCTGTCCAAACTCTAGACCCATAGTAAATATGGTGAAATAAATCTGTTATATCTTTGTGGTTTAAAGTATATTTGTTGCCTTCTAATTCTATATCTATCGTAAGTTGGTGCATGTGTATCTCCTAATTCGTCAGCTAAATATTTTTAATATAAGATTATTTCCAATTTCATGAAGTAAATACATTACATTGGTTCAAATTCTGGATACATATTCCTCTTGATTAAGATTCTAATTTCATCAACACTTAAAAAATAAGGATTTTCACTAGACTCATACGCAAAACCTTCAGGTACTTTTGTAGCATTGAGCTTTTGCATATACTCAGAAAATTTTTGCTGCTTACTAGTACTAAGGATTGCATAGTAAGCACCTAAGTCAATAGTACTTGGACTGTCGCTACTCGTGATCATTTCCTCGTGGAGCTTCTCTCCTGCACGAATTCCCACAATTTCTCGTTTGCAATTTGGTCCTATTGCTTCTGCTACGTCTCCGATTCGATATGAGGGAATCTTAGGAACCAATATTTCACCACCTATGGCGTGCTCCAATGTCCACAACACCATTTCTACGCCTTCATCCAAAGAGATATTAAAGCGAGTCATGGCTGAGTCAGTTATGGGTAGCACTCCAGTTTTGGCCTTATTCAAGAAAAATGGAATAACTGAACCGCGTGAGCCCATCACATTGCCATACCTTACTACCGAAAAACGCAAATCGCGTTCCCCTTTGAAGTTGTTGGCTGCTATGAACAGTTTATCGCTGCAAAGTTTGGTGGCGCCGTACAAATTGATCGGTGCTGCTGCTTTGTCGGTAGAAAGCGCCACAACGCGGCGTACACCTTTATCTAAGCAGGCTTCGATCACGTTTTGCGCACCCATGACATTGGTTTTGATGAACTCGAAAGGATTGTATTCAGCGGCAGGCACTTGCTTTAAAGCAGCTGCATGCACAACCGTATCAATGCCTTCCATAGCCCGAGCTAAGCGGCTTGGATCTCGGACATCTCCGATAAAAAAGCGAAGTGCAGGGTATTTCTCCTGAGGGAATTCTTGCTGCATTTCATACTGTTTTAATTCGTCACGGCTATAGACCACCAAACGTTTAATCTTGGGGCAATGCTCCAACACCGATTTGACAAAGGCCTTGCCAAAGGAGCCCGTACCCCCAGTAATAAGAATAGATTGATCACAAATATCAACTGACTGTTGCATGGCTAATACGCCGGAAAACCGACGTCCATTGAAAAGATGTTCAATGAAAGCAGAAGTCGTGCCACTTGCTCTGAATTGGTATGTAAATTGCTTAAATTTGGCAAGGTGCCGTTAATTTGACGGTGACATTTGAATGCTCTATGAACCAAGCAAACATCATTCCTTACGGAAGGCAGTCCATCTCAGAAGCCGATATTCAGGCGGTGGTGGACGTATTGCGCTCGGATTTTCTGACCCAAGGTCCGGTCGTGCCCGCGTTTGAAGAAGCAGTGGCAACTTATTGCCACGTGCGGCATGGTGTTGCCGTTAGCAATGCAACGTCTGCATTACACATTGCTTGTTTATCATTAGGTTTAGGCCCTGGCGACTGGCTATGGACTAGTCCAATCACTTTTGTGGCTTCAGCAAATTGCGGTTTGTATTGCGGTGCCCAGTTGGATTTCGTGGATATTGACCCGCACACCTTTAATATGAGTGTGGTTGCTCTAGAGAAAAAACTTATTGCTGCCAAACTAAAAGGCATGTTGCCTAAAGTGGTGGTCCCTGTGCATATGTGTGGCCAACCTTGTGAGATGGAAGCTATTCATGCGCTTTCCATCAAGTATGGATTCAAAATTATCGAAGACGCCTCGCACGCAATTGGAGCCAAGTACAAGGGTGAGCCAGTGGGTAATTGCCGATATAGCGATATAACGGTTTTTAGTTTTCACCCAGTAAAGATCATCACCACTGCAGAAGGTGGGTTAGCCGTGACCAACCAAACCGAATTGGCGCAAAAAATGAACCTTCTGCGCAGCCACGGCATCAGCAGCACACCGTCCGATATGGGAAAGCGTCCTGCGGACGAAATTTGGAATTACCAGCAGATTGATTTAGGTTTCAATTACCGAATGACAGAGATGCAAGCGGCACTGGGCTTAAGTCAACTCCAAAAGTTAGACCACTTCGTGGCTACAAGGCAATCTATTGCATGGTTTTATGACCAAGCACTCTCTTCGGTCGATATCCAAACGCCTTGGCAGCACCCAGATGGACTTTCAAGCTTTCATCTCTACCCAATTCAAGTGACTACAAGCTCGGGTATCAGCCAACAAACTCTTTACCAGGCGCTGACCCAAGCTGGTGTGAAGGTGAATTTGCACTACATCCCAGTGTATCGACAGCCTCACTATGCGCGCTTGGGTTTCAAGCCTGGCTATTGCCCGCATGCAGAAGACTATTTCAAGTCCAGCATCAGCATCCCGGTATATGCAAGCATGACTGCTACGCAGCAACACCGAGTGCTAGAACTCATCCAAAGCCTGTGCCTGCCCAAAGTGCTCAAGCGTGTTGTTGGGGCAGGGCTATGAACATTGCCATCATCCCAGCACGCGGTGGCAGCAAACGCATTCCGCGTAAAAACATCAAAGCGTTTTGTGGTCAACCAATGATCGCGTGGTCTATACAAGCAGCAATAAAGAGTAGATGTTTTGACAGAATCATTGTCAGCACTGACGATTTAGAGATCGCAGATGTGGCAAAGGCTAACGGTGCAGAAACACCTTTTGTAAGGCCAGCTGAATTATCAAACGATCATGCAGGAACAATTCCTGTGGTTGCACATGCGATTGATTGGATGAATGCAAGTGGCTGCAAAATTAATAATGCGTGTTGCATATATGCGACTGCACCTTTTGTTTTGGCAACCGATTTGCACAATGGCTTGGCATTATTAGAAAGCAGTGGTGCAGATTACGCTTTCTCTGTAACAAGCTTTCCATTTCCAATACAGAGAGCAGTTCGAATTACAGCTGAAAATAGAGTTCGAATGTTTCAACCAGAGTATTTCAATACGAGGTCTCAAGATTTAGAAGAAGCTTGGCATGATGCAGGCCAGTTTTATTGGGGTAAAGCAAATGCATGGTTATTGCATAAGCAAGTATTCAGCGAAGACGCTGCACCCATTAAGCTTCCAAGACATCGCGTACAGGACATCGATACTCAAGAAGATTGGGACCGTGCTTCTTGGCTATTTAAGGCTTGGAAAAATAAATCTGAGTCCGAACATGGATATGTAGAAGGTGAAGTATGACAAGCAGGATCAAAATAAATGAACGTGAAATAGGTTACGGATGTAAACCGTACATAGTTGCGGAAATGTCCGGAAACCATAACCATGATTTACATCGAGCACTTCAAATCTTAGATGCCGCAAAGTCCTCAGGAGCGGATGCAGTTAAGTTGCAAACTTATCGTGCTGACACAATTACTATTGATCACCATAGTGAAGAATTTATTGTTAAAGGGGGTTTATGGAATGGCCAAAGGCTGTACGATCTTTATAAAGAAGCCCATACGCCTTGGGAATGGCATAAACCATTATTTGAATATGCAGAGAAAATTGGAATCACAATTTTTTCTTCTCCATTCGATGATACTGCTGTAGATTTCTTGGAAAAATTGAATGCGCCTGCCTACAAAATAGCATCTCCAGAAATAATAGACCTAGGACTGATTCGCAAGGTGGCATCTACTGGCAAGCCAATAATTATGTCAACAGGTGCCGCAACCTTTGAAGAGATTGATGAAGCAGTGCAAACTGCTCGAAGTGCAGGCGCAACACAATTGACTTTATTGCATTGCACTGCAGCCTATCCAGCGCCGATTGAAGAAGCCAATTTATCAACTATTCAAGCCCTAAAAGATCGCTTTAACACGGTGGTTGGTTTGTCTGACCACACACCAGGAACCATTGTCTCCGCTTTGGCAGTAGGTCTTGGTGCAAGTTTTATAGAGAAACATTTCACTTTGTCACGATCTGACGGCGGTGTTGACAGTGCCTTTTCTATAGAGCCAAAGGAATTATCAGAGCTAGTTCAAACTTGTAATACTGCATATTTAACAATTGGGAACCCAACCTTTGGTCCTACTGAATCAGAGGCAAATGTTCAAAAAAATCGACGTTCACTTTATGTAGTTGAACCAATTGCAAAGGGTGAACCATTTACACGAAAAAATATTCGATCTATAAGACCTGCCAAAGGACTTAAGCCAAAATATTATGACGAAATATTAGGTCGTCGCGCAACTCGTGACCTATCATTCGGAGAGCCTCTTGCCATCAATATGGTGGAAGAAATTTAAGAGGTTTTTAAAATCATGAGTGATAAAAAATTCGAATATAAGGCCATGCCAAAAAAACGTTTATCAGACGGATGGTTGACTTTAAGAGCCGTTGAACCTTCTGATATTGAACAGATTAGAAACTGGCGAAATGCGCAAATGAATGTGCTGAGACAGACAGAAGAAATCACAAACGATGCACAAATTTCGTATTTTGAAAAAAATATTTGGCCAGAGCTGAATCTATTTAATCCTAGACAAATTTTGTTGGTAATCGAATCAAATGGGCAATTGATTGGATACGGCGGACTCGTTCACATATCATGGATTTATAGGCGCGCTGAAATCTCTTTTCTTTTAGAGCCTGAATTAGAGCAAGATCGAGACTTTTTAAAAAAATGCTTTAGTCATTTTCTAAAGCTGATTCATGAACTTGCATTCTTAGATTTGAAACTAAATCGAATCACAACTGAAACATATGTCCATCGAATTGATCATATTAATGTGCTTGAGAGTTCTGGTCATCAAGTTGAAGGAATTTTAAAAGAACATGTTGTTGTGAATGGTGCTCCAATGAATGCGATAGTACATGGACTATTGGCTAGTGAATGGGGTAGGTCATTAGTTGAAAAAAATGAAATAATAAATGTCCTTGTGACATCTGCATCTAGTAAAGCGCCTTTGATTAAATCTGTCAAAAAAGCACTTTCCAAAATTGGAAAAAAACATTTAGTAACAGCCGGCGATATTGATCCGCTAGCCCCAAGTCAATTCGATGCTAATAGTTTTTGGCTTATGCCCAGGCTCTCCGAGATCGATTTAAATCTTTTAATCAATGAGTGCATAAATCGAAAAATTTCAATAATTATACCTACACGCGACATGGAATTGGAATTTTGGGCAACTCATAGTAATTTGTTTAAATCCATGGGTATTAAGATTTTAGTTTCACCTATCGAAGCTGTAAAACTGTGCTTAGACAAATTTGCATTTTCTCAATTTGGCATCGATAGAAATCTGCCATTTATTCCGTCGTCAATAAGTCCTCAATCTCTACAAAATGATAGGCTCGTAGTTAAGGAGAGGTATGGCGCAGGTTCTCGTGGATTGGGGATAAACTTGTCCTACAAAGAAGCTATTGAGCACTCTAAATTACTTGCTCATCCAATATTCCAACCTTTTATTGAGGGTCAAGAAATTAGCATAGATGGGTGGATAAGCAACAGTGGACATGTCCTCGGCGTAGTACTGAGGCGAAGAGATAGGGTTGTATCTGGTGAGTCTCAGGTGACCACAACATTCCGAAATATCAAATTTGAATCTGAAGCAAAAGCAATATTAGGTTCACTTGGACTCAGAGGGCCAGTTGTTATACAGGCCTTTATTGTTGAAGGTGAGCTTCAAATTATCGAATGCAACCCAAGGTTTGGAGGTGCTTCAACAGCGTCCATAGAAGTTGGCCTTGATAGTTTTTATTGGAGTTTGCTTGAAATTAGAGGCGGCTCTGAAGTTCCGACTTTTAATAGAACTCCAACGGAAGTTCAGCAAATACGATCTTCCAATGATCGGATAATTTATGGTTCTTATCTTTGATCTAGACGACACATTATTCGATGAAATGAGCTATGTAAAGAGCGGGCTTCATGCTGTTGCAGATTTTGGCCAAAATTCATTTGGATGGGATTCTGTTGCTTCTTTTTCATTTATGTATACATATTTACTTGAGCAGGGGCGGGGCAAGGTATTTGATGAGTGGCTAAAAACGCATGGGAAATATTCAAAATCCCATGTTATCCATTGTCTAAATGTTTATCGAGGACATGCCCCAAAAATCTCATTATCTCAATCCACTTTCCAATTACTTGAGTATTACAAATCAAGAGGACCTTTATATCTGGTGACTGACGGTAATAAGAATGTTCAACAGAAAAAAATTGATGTATTAGGTGTTCAAAGAATTTTTAATCGTTGTTACGTAACACATCGCTACGGGACTAAACATGCAAAACCATCTTTGTTTTGTTTTGAAAAAATACGAGAAAAACAAAAATGTCCTTGGTCAGAAATGATTTATGTTGGCGACAATCCTAAGAAAGATTTTGTTAATTTAAATTCTGTTGGAGCAAAAACTGTTCGTGTTTTAACTGGTTCGTATGCCGCTGACATTGCTTTGCCAGGTTTCGATGCGCAGCACTCAATTAAATCTCTTTCTGAGCTCCCATCAGTCCTTTCAGTACTGGCGGAATCCGATCAGAATTTACTTCTAAAGCGAGGCCGCGGCATAAGTCCGTGCTTATATTAATGCGTACGCCAAGCTTCAAGGTCTTAATCATCGGATGCGGCAACATGGCCGGCGGCTATGACCTGCATCAACCTGACGAGGCCTTGCCTTTGGGGCATACCAAAGCCTTTCGCCAGCATGGTGGCTTTGAAGTGACGACATGCATAGATCCCAACAACGTGCAACGTCAAGCCTTTCAAAACCATTGGCAGATACCCCAGGGCTTTGCCAGTTGGTGCGACTTGCCTCATGAAGTGGGTGCGTTTGATGTGATCAGCATTTGCTCGCCTACTGGGGTGCATGCAGGTGATATTAAGGCTGTATTGCAACTCAAGCCGCGACTCATCTTTTGTGAAAAGCCCGTCACTGCCCATGTGGCTCAAACCCAGCAAGCTGTAAAACACTGCGCAGACAATCAAACATTGCTAGCCGTCAACCACAGCCGGCGCTGGTCACCTCAGGTGCTTCAATTGAAACAACAGTTGGAAGCAGGGTATTGGGGAGCGGTTCGTTCGGTGTCTGCTGTCTACAACAAAGGCATGCTGAACAACGGTACGCAAACTCAAAATGACTTGGGAAGACGTTGACGCTGTTTTAGAGACACTTAAATCCACTTGCGAAGTGTTGCCAGTAACACTGGCTTCTCATGAAAAAGCGGTTGGACTGGCTAAGCGGTTTCAGATTTCTCTTTATGACGCAAATATTGTCGCAACTGCCATATTGTGTGGGGCGGGCACCTTGTTTTCAGAAGATATGCAAAACGGTATGTCGATGGAGAGTGTGACTGTTGTGAATCCGTTTTGAGTGTTTTTACTAAAAAGTCAGTTTACTAAGTTGTTTTCTTTGGCGCTCGTGGTTTACCTGCCCCCATTTGCCACCCCACCACTTGGCAGTTTTCTCGCTCATAGCCTGCCGCACCACCATAAATGATCTGGGGTTGTCGTTTGCTGACACCAGCAATGGACTGCCACTTGTTGAGTCCTTTGATCCAGTCCGGCGCAAAAGTACTACCTGATTTGATTTCGATCGCTTGAAGCCCATCGGGGGTTTCGAACACTACGTCCACCTCGTTGCCTGTGCTATCCCGCCAAAAATACAAGTCGGACGCTTCGCCCTGAT
>Ga0214921_10008463_pt1 | contig 13330 bp, 13 predicted proteins | sample LL1505_MetaG_FD_177992 | JGI IMG/M metagenome (GOLD analysis project Ga0214921, IMG submission 177992) | Freshwater microbial communities from Lake Lanier, Atlanta, Georgia, United States - LL-1505 | ecosystem: Environmental > Aquatic > Freshwater > Lake | place: USA: Georgia | collected... | reverse complement strand
CTTCATTAGATATTAAAGAGAGATGGCCAATCCACCGAACCGCTCCAGCATTTGATCAACTTGAATCAAAGACTGAGATGTTTGAAACTGGAATTAAAGTTATCGATCTACTAACACCTTATGTAAAGGGTGGAAAGATCGGATTATTTGGTGGTGCAGGTGTTGGTAAGACCGTGCTTATTCAAGAGATGATTTATCGAGTAGCTGAGAACTTTGGTGGTGTTTCAGTATTCGCCGGAGTTGGTGAGCGTACTCGTGAAGGTAATGACCTATTCCTGGAAATGACTGAAACCGGTGTTATTAATAAGACCGCATTGGTCTTTGGACAAATGGATGAGCCACCTGGAACGCGTCTGCGAGTAGCACTTTCAGCGCTAACAATGGCTGAGTACTTCAGGGATGTGCAGAAGCAGGATGTGCTTTTGTTTATCGATAACATCTTCCGCTTTACTCAAGCAGGTTCTGAAGTTTCAACACTTCTTGGCCGTATGCCATCAGCTGTGGGTTACCAACCAACACTCGCTGATGAGATGGGTCAGTTGCAGGAGCGAATTACCTCAACTCGTGGTCACTCAATTACCTCAATGCAGGCAATTTATGTACCAGCAGATGACATTACCGATCCAGCACCACACACAACCTTCGCTCACTTAGATGCAACAACTGTGTTGTCTCGTCCAATCTCTGAGCTTGGTATTTATCCTGCGGTAGATCCACTTGATTCCACCTCTCGTATTTTAGATCCTCGCTATATTGGTGAGCATCACTTCCGAGTTGCAAACCGAATTAAGCAGATTCTGCAACGCTACAAAGATCTGCAAGATATTATTGCAATCTTAGGTATTGATGAATTATCTGAAGAGGATCGTATTTTGGTAGGAAGAGCTCGTCGTATTCAGCGCTTCCTTTCTCAAAATACCTTCGTGGCAAAGGTCTTCACCGGTCTTGATGGTTCGTTTGTGCCACTTACTGAAACTATTGCCGCCTTTGAAGCGCTAGCTGATGGCAAGTATGACCATGTGCCAGAGCAAGCATTCTTTATGTGCGGTGGCTTGGATGATGTTGAAAGAAAAGCAGCAGAATTGGCTAAGTCTTAATATGTCAGATTCGGTGCTAAAGGTTGAGGTAGTTACACCAGAGAAGCGGGTGTGGAGTGGTGAAGCAAAGATGATCTCTGCGCGCACCCTTGAAGGTGATCTTGGAGTTCTTCCAGGACACGCCCCGCTTCTTGGTGTGTTAGCTGATGGCACAGTTTCTGTAAAGGCTATTGATGGTTCAACAAATGATTTTGTAATTAATGGTGGATTTATTTCAGTATCAAATAATAGGGTATCAATTCTTGGCGAGAGCGCTAATTAAACTCTAGTTACATCAGCTCCAAGTGATTGAAGTTGGGCCGGAAAATCAGGATATCCACGATCAATATGGAACGCATCCTCAATAATTGTTACACCATCACTTACTAGTGCTGCTAGAACTAAGCCAGCACCTGCTCTAATATCAGTAGCAGCCACTGGGGCGGAAGATAGCTGCTCTATTCCAGTAATTGCAGCGTGATGACCATCAACATTTATCTTTGCGCCAAGGCGTAGTAATTCATTAACAAACATAAATCTGCCCTCAAATACGTTTTCAGTTACTAATGAGGTTCCAGCAGCGATTGCATTTAAAGTAATAACCATCGGTTGTAGATCTGTTGGAAAACCTGGGTAGGGAAGTGTTGCCACATCTACTGCTGTTGGCCGCTTATCCATCTTAACTCTAAAGCCATTCTTAGTAGTTGTAATAACAGCGCCGGCTTCAACTAATTTATCAAGGGGCATCTCTAGGTGATCTGCGCGGCCATTTTCAATAGTGATGTCACCCTTAGTCATGGCAGCGGCAAATGCCCAAGTACCGGTGACAATTCGATCAGCCAAAGTTGCATGAGTAGTTGGGGTTAATTTCTTTACCCCTTCAATTTTGATTATGTGAGAGCCAAGTCCGGTAATTTTTGCTCCCATAGAGATTAAGAATTCACCAAGATCTACTACATCAGGTTCGCGGGCAGCATTATCAATTATAGTTACACCACTTGCCAGGGTTGCAGCAGTCATAATATTTTCTGTTGCACCAACGCTTGGAAAATCTAAAGCAATATTTGCACCCTTTAGCCCATTAGGTGATTTAGCAATGATAAATCCATGTTCAGAGGTGATCTGCGCACCCATATCGGCTAAGCCATTAATATGAAAATCTAATCCACGAGATCCAATTGCATCACCACCAGGTAGTGCAACCTCTGCCTCACCTGTTCTAGTAATAAGTGGTCCTAAAACATTTATTGATGCACGCATCTTACGAACTAAGTCATAATCTGCTCGGTGACCAAGTTTTTCTGGCACATCGATTCTCACCTCGCCCATGCTTTTATTAATCTCAACCTTGCAACCTAATCTGGTTAATAACTCCGCCATGTAATCAACATCAGCAATTGCTGGCAGATTTGTGATTCGACTTTCACCAGGTGCGAGCAAGGTGGCGGCCATTAACTTAAGTGCAGAGTTTTTTGCACCAGCAACGGTGACTCTGCCAGCTAATCTGGCACCTCCGACTACGCGCAATCGATCCATAATTCCCCCATTGTAATTGCTTAAGGTAGGGTGCGTTCATGGTCAACCTAACTCGTATCTATACAAAAACTGGTGATGATGGCACTACCTCACTCGGGGATATGAGTCGTACCTCTAAAAACGATCCAAGGCTTGAGGCTTATGCCACAGTTGATGAAGCCAACTCCTCAATCGGTGTAGTTCTTGCATTGGGTGATATCAAAGATGAAGAGATTAAAAAATTATTAATTAGAATTCAAAATGACCTCTTTGATGTTGGCGCAGACCTTTGTACTCCAGTAATTGATAAACCAGAGTTTGAGCCACTTAGAGTTTTAGAGTCTCAAATAGATTTTCTTGAAAAACAAATTGATAAGTACAACGAAGCGCTGCAACCACTTAGATCTTTCGTTCTACCATCAGGAACTGCTGCAGCAGCTTTAATGCATGTTGCTAGAACTGTAGTAAGACGTGCAGAGCGATCAACTTGGCATGCAATTCACTCATTTGGTGGCGGAGTTAACCCAATAACTGCAAAGTATTTGAATCGACTTTCAGATCTATTATTTGTATTAGCACGAGTTGCAAATAAAGAGATTGGCGATGAGCTTTGGGTGCCAGGAGCAAACCGCTAACTATTTAAAGTTGCACTGGCAATCTTTAAATCCTTTTCAAAAACTAAAAGTTTAGGACCATTCTTAGTTTGGGAAAGTGTTGCTTTAATTCCAACTGCAAGTAATTTTTGTCGCATCATCTCGCCCTCAATATGATTTTTAGGTGAGTGCACCACCTTTAGCAAGCCATACTGATCCTCAGATCCAATCTTTTTCGGTTTTTCAATCAGTGATTTATTGTTTGAAAAAGCCCAGCGAAGAATTAAGGCAAGAAGGGCTACAACTAAAAAGCCAGACAAAGATATTAAATATAATTGATTATTAACACCGCCTAGCAAACTAACTCCAAATCTTCACTTAACTGGTGTGTAAACACTGCTTGGTATCTTTTCTTCGGTAGCAGATTTATGACAGATTGCTGAGATATTTCCTACTGAGATACCGGTTCGAGCAACTGGTGGCACCTCTTGATTTGTTACCGGATCAATAGATTTTGGTAAGTACATAGGCTCATCACTTATCAAAAGGATATTTGCATAAGTCTTTGGGCTTAGTGAGTTATATGTTGTTCGTAAATTTCCAAGCGTTATTTTTTTATTGGCATCTGCTGGATCAACCATCAAAACTGTTGATTTAATCTCCCACCATCTGCATTGAATATCAGCTGCTACCACAACTGCACCACAGGCATTTGTTTCACATTTTTTAACATCAGAGGCCAAGCCAGCCTTTGCTGAAAGCAATCCCAGTAACTCTTTACCGGTTGGGATCTTGGCATAGATTCCAGAGCTGGCGGTAAACCCAACTGGTGGCCAAATTGGAGAGGGTGAAGGAATTGGTGTTGCAGTTTTCTTAACTCGCTTCTTTTTCTTTACCGGTTTCTTGGTTGGTTTTTTAGTAGTAGTTGAAACAGCTGATGCTTTGGGAGTAGAGGTTGGATTACTTGTTGCCGGCTTTGCAGTAGAAGTTGGCTTTGGTGAAGGGTTTGGGGTAGCGGCAACTGCACTTGGTGCAACTAAAGTGGTGCAAATCAATATTGAGACAAATAACTTAACTTTCACTCTCGGCTCCATTTAAATGTTTTAATCGAAATAACTAGGCCTGCTACTAACCAAACCATAAGTACTAATGCTGTTTTTCCAATCTCCCAGTTACCTGCCACCTCTTGAGTAGCAAAATCTGCTGGTAGAAATACTGATCGCATTCCCTGGGTCAACCACTTAAGTGGGAAAAGGGCTGCAAACTGTTGCATCCAACTTGGAAGTGAGGTGAATACAAAAAACACTCCACTAAAGAATTGAAGAATTATCACTATTGGTGAGACAACAGCAGATGCGCCTCTGCCACTTTTTGGTACTACTGAGAAGGCAATTCCTAGCACCGTTGAGCAAGCGCTACCTAAAACCACTAGCCAGGTGAAGTTCCACCAAAGTGTTAGCGAAGTAGGCATATTTAAGCCAAACATTAATGTTCCAAAAAATAGAAGCAATGCAGTTTGAATAATCATCAATATTGTTACCAGGAGTGCTTTACCAATAAAGTAGGAAGAGACAGACATTGGTGTGCCGCGTAATCGTTTTAAAGTTCCAAAATCGCGCTCCATAGGAATTGTTATCGCAAGCTGTTGGAATCCGGTATTTACTAAACCAGATGCAATCATGCCAGCCACAAAGTACTGACTAAACGTCACACCAGGTGCAATTGTGTCTTTAAATACTGTTCCAAAAATAAAAAGCAAAATTACCGGGAAGAATAGAGTAAAGACAACAGATTCTCGTTGACGTAAAAATTGCTTGAACTCAAGAGCGCTACGCAGTAGTCCAATACGAAGTGTTTCTCTTATGGTTTTCATTTAAGTTCGCCAATCATGCGAAGGTAGATCTCCTCTAAATTTGGCCGTAATACCTGTAGCTCTGGTATCTGGCCATTAAATCTCTGGCTTAACCTGATCACCTCTTCAGTAGGATTTTTACTTAATATCTCATTGGTAACTCCATTTTCTAACCAGGTTACCTTTGCTGGGGCGTTATTGCGGCCACCTAAAGTATCTGGCGTAGCAATTTCAATTATCTTTCCCTCATTAATTACCCCAACTCGATCAGCTAACGCCTGCGCCTCATCAAGATAATGAGTAGTTAAAAGAATAGTTGTGCCTTCAGATTTTAAGGTTCTAATTAGATCCCAAAAAGATCTGCGAGCCTCTGGATCAAAACCAGTAGTTGGCTCATCTAAAAATAGTAATTCTGGGGAACCAATAATTCCAAGTGCTACATCAAGCCGTCGACGTTGACCACCAGATAATTCACGTGCCTTTGCATCAATTTTCTCTCGTAGTCCAACCTCATCAATTACTTGCTGTACATCTCTTGGATTTCGATAATAATTAGCAAAGTGGGAGATGGTTTCAATTACGGATAAATCTGCGGCATCACTTGCCGACTGTAAGACAATCCCAATTTGATTTCGCCAACGCTGCCCAGCTGCTCCTTTTGTTGCTGGATCAAAACCTAGAACTTTTACCTCACCAGAGTTTGCACTTCGATAGCCCTCTAAAATTTCAACTGTCGTAGTTTTACCGGCTCCATTTGGACCAAGGAGTGCGAAAATTTCACCCCGTTCAACTGTTAAATCAATTCCAGCAACCGCTACCTTCTGCCCATATTTCTTAACGAGGCCACGGACCTGGATAGCTGCAGCTTTGTTCATAGCGACATCTTGCCGTAAGTGGTATTAAATACTTAAATTGGTTGGGAGAATAATCCTGTGAGTCCGCGTAAAAATAAGCCAAAGGGTAAGGGCAAACCCCTAATTCATGATGATGAGCGTGAGATCACCACTTCAAATGAATCAATTGAAGAGCATGATGATGGAATTTTTATCGTTCGAAAAATTAGTGGTTCAACATCAAATAAACCTTATCGATGCCCAGGATGCGATCAGGTAATTCCAATGGCCACACCACACACTGTGGCATGGCTAGAGCATGATCAAACCGGCAGACGGCATTGGCATAACATCTGTTGGAGCAAGCGAAATATGCGAAAGCCAAAGGTAGAACGAACCCGGAACGCTCCTAGATATTGAGATTTTCAATCGGCGAATATTTAAATTTCTCTTCTTTAGTTATAGTTAGAAAATGAGCAAGACTTTCACTGCCCAAAATCCAGCAACTGCTCAGCCAGTTGGTGATCCAATTGTTGAGTGGAATCTAATTCAAACCAGCTCTGCAATAAAGGCCGCTGATAGCGTAAAAGAAAAGCTCTCTGCTACTAATCCAACTCAGCGTAGCGCATTATTAAACGCGATCGCCGATGCAATTGAGGAACAGAAAGAAAAATTAGCGCAAACAGCTAATTTAGAAACAGCTCTTCCGATGGCTCGTTTAACTGGTGAGGTAATGCGCACCGTAATTCAAATCAGAGCATTTGCTAACTTAGTAAAGAGTGGCGGACATCTACTTCCAATAATTGATCTAGCAGATCCAGACTTTTTGCCCGTTGCCCGGCCTGATCTTCGTAAATCACAGCAACCACTTGGTGTAGTTGCAGTCTTTGCCGCCTCAAACTTTCCGCTAGCTTTTTCTGTTGCAGGTGGAGATAGTGCATCCGCACTTGCTGCAGGCTGCCCAGTAATTGTTAAAGCACACCCATCACATCCAAATACCAGTGCGATAGTTTACGAAGCAGTTATTAAGGGTTTAACCTCACAAGGGCTACCAAAAGAGTTGTTTTCAATTGTGCAGGGTACTAATCCTGAGATTACTCACTGGTTAGCAAAGGCACCAGAGATTAAAGCAATTGGTTTTACTGGCTCTGGCTTAGTTGGAAAGTTATTAATTAAGTTATCTCAAGAGCGGCAGGTGCCAATTCCAGTTTATGCAGAGATGGGCTCTCTTAATCCAGTTTTCTTTACCCCTGGAGCTCTTGCTGAGAAGGCAGATGAATTAGCAAAAGCGGCAGTTGATTCAGCACTACTTGGTGCTGGTCAATTTTGTACTAAGCCTGGAATTATTGTGGTGCCAGATGATGCGGCTGGAGATAAATTTATTTCACAAATTGAAAGTTATGTTGCTGAACAAAAGGTAGGACCTTTGTTAAATAAGGGGATTGCCAGCAGATTTACCGATGCAATCTCATCCCTTGCGAAATCAAGGGGCTTAAAGGTTATCTCTGGTACTAATAATCCAGATGGCTACGGTGTTACGCCGACAATATTTGTAGTTAATTGGTCAGATGTTAAAAATCATCATGATTTGCTGGAGGAACACTTTGGCCCAACCTCAGTAATTATTAGAGCCCCATTTAATCAATTCTTAACTGTGGCAAGCTCAATGCAGGGACAATTAACCGCAGCCCTTCACGCGGTAGCGGGTGAAAATGTTAAAGAATTACTAGCTAAGTTAAGTGAGCTTGCTGGTCGAGTAATTTGGAATGGTTTTCCAACAGCGGTTTCTGTAACGGCTGCACAAAATCATGGAGGGCAATGGCCAGCATCATCTACCCATACAACCTCTGTTGGCCTAGATGCGTTATATCGCTTTGTTCGCCCAGTGGTTTATCAAAACTTTCCAGATAACCAATTACCAGCAGAGCTACAAAATGCTAATCCCTACGGTATTGAGCGGGTTATAAATGGAGAGCGCAATAATAAAGTAATTAGTTAATTACTTGTAGTTAACAACCTTATTCGTAATTGTTCCAATTCCTTCAATTGTTGTAACAATCTGCTCGCCACCTTTTAGATACTTCTCTGGCTTAAAGCCCATACCCACACCCTCTGGTGTTCCGGTATTGATTACATCTCCCGCCTTTAACTCCATAAATTGGGAGATATACCAAATGCAGTGGTTGATACTAAAAATTAAATCATTAGTTCTAGAGTTTTGCCTTACTTGTTCATCAATTGTGCAACTTAATGCTAAGTTATTTGGATCTAATTTATTTTTAGCTAGCTCATCTGGGGTAACAATCCATGGCCCAATTGGATTAAATGATGGGAAAGATTTTCCCTTCACCCATTGACCGCTTCGCTCAATCTGCCAGTGGCGCTCTGAAATATCCTGAGAGATTGTGTAACCAAGTATGTAATCGCCGGCCTGCTCAGGTGATTTCAAGTAAAGAGCATCTTTAGCAATTACTACACAAAGCTCTACCTCATAATCAGTCTTTAATGAGTTTGGTGGAACTACTACATCATCATTAGGACCAATAACAGTATCGGGAGCCTTCATAAAAATAACTGGCTCCGCCGGTGGCGTCATCCCAGCTTCGGCTGCATGCTTTGCATAATTTAGACCAACACAAATTACCTTTGTTGGCCGAGATACAGGTGAACCAATTCGATAATCAGCAATCTTCACCTTTGGTCTACTACTTAAATCTGTTTTAGTTAACTTAGCTATTGCGCCATTTTCTAACTCAATACGATTAAAATCTGCAACTAAATCATCGACAAAGACCGCTTCAGTATCTGAAATTACTACTGCTGGCTTTTCTTTATTGATCTGACCTAAGCGTGCGATTCTCATAATTCCTTCTTATCTGGGCAGGTGAAGTTTTGGCGTTAATGACCTAGAATATGAAAACCTTAACATAGGAATTTTCTCAATATCTGAGAGCAAGAAAGGGCGAGCGTGAGCGAAGAGAAGTTTGATCGCCGCAGCCAGTACTGGTTTGGTTTAAAAGATAAGGGTGGATTCATCCATCGTGAGCGTCTTCGCAATCAAGGCTATGCCCCAGATGTTTTTGATGGTCGCCCGGTAATTGGAATTGCAAATACTTGGTCTGAGTTAAACCCGTGCAATGGATCGCTTAAGAATGTGGCGGAGGCTGTTAAACGAGGTGTTTGGGAGGCTGGTGGTTTTCCACTTGAGTTCCCAGCAATGTCACTTAGTGAATCTTTGCAACGTCCAACCACAATGTTATATCGCAACATGCTTGCGATGGAGGTTGAAGAGTTAATTCGTTCCCATCCATTAGATGGTGTTGTCTTATTAGGAAACTGCGATAAAACACCGCCCGGATTATTAATGGGAGCAGCAAGTGTTGATCTACCAACCTTAATGATTACTGGTGGACCAATGCTTAATGGTCGCTACCACGGTGAATCAGTTGGCTCTGGAACTTTAGTTTGGAAATATAGCGAGCAGGTTCGAACTGGAAAAATTTCATTTGAAGAGTTTATGGCAATGGAATCATGCTCTGCTCGAAGTCAAGGCTCATGCATGACGATGGGAACAGCATCAACTATGGCATGTGTTACTGAGGCACTTGGTGTGCAACTCCCGGGAGCTGCTGCAATTCCAGCGGTTGACTCTCGCAAGTTTGCACTTGCCCACCTATCTGGCCGTCGAATTGTAAAGATGGTGGAGGAGGATCTAAAACTTTCTAAGATTTTAAATCGAAAAGCTTTTGAAAATGCGATAAAAATCCTTGCTGCTATCGGTGGCTCCACAAATGCGGTAGTTCATCTCCTTGCAATCGCTGGCCGAGTTGGCGTGCCACTTAACTTAGATGATTTTGATAAATTAGGTAAAGATGTACCGGTAATTGCCAACATGATGCCAAGTGGCAAGTTCTTAATGGAGGAGTTCTTTGATGCCGGGGGTGTGCCAACGGTGATGAAGGAGCTTGGTAATTTGATTCACACCGACCATATAACTGTCACTGGAAAGAGCGTGAAGGAAAATATTGATGGAGCTGAGAATTGGAATAAAGAGGTAATTACCCCAGCAAGTAAACCATTCCAAGCAGCAGGTGGCGGAATTGCAGTACTAAGAGGATCACTTGCACCTAATGGCGCAATTATTAAAGTCTCAGCTGCCACACCAAAGCTACTTACTCATAAAGGAAAAGCTTTAGTATTTAATGAGATTGAGGAGTACTTAAAGGTGGCCGATGATCCAAATCTGCCGGTAACAGCAGACACGATTTTGGTTTTAAAAAACTCAGGTCCTAAAGGTTATCCAGGATTTCCTGAGGTTGGAAACCTACCAATGCCAAAGAAAATGTTAGAGCAAGGTGTTACCGACATGGTTCGAATCTCAGATGCCAGAATGAGTGGTACTGCATATGGAACTGTTATTTTGCATGTTTCACCAGAGTCAACTGCTGGTGGACCACTTGCATTTGTGCAAGATGGTGATGAGATTGAGTTAGATGTACCAAATAGAAAATTAAATTTACTTGTTTCAGAGGAGGAGTTAGCAAAGCGAAAAGCTGCTTGGGTACCGCCTAAACCTAAGGCAGATCGTGGTTGGAGCAAGATGTATATCGACCATGTTCAACAAGCACACTTGGGGGCTGATCTTGATTTCCTAGTTGGTGGTAGTGGCGATTATGTACCACGTCATTCTCATTAATTAAAGGGATTTACAAACTTAGTTTTTTCAGTTGCCTCAAACTCCAGCAATCTATTCCACTTAGCATTTCGCTCACTGCCATGGGTTGAACCAACCTTAATTTGGCCAGCACTCCATCCAGTTGCTAGGTCTGCAAGCCATGAATCTTCATTCTCGCCAGATCTAGCTGAGACCACAGTATTAAAGTTATTAGCCCGAGCCTGCTTGAGCACATTTTGAGTTGAGCTAACTAAACCATTTTGATTTGCCTTAATTAATATTGCATTAGCACTTTTTTCGCTAATCGCTTTATTTAAACGATCTAGATTTGTCGTTAGAAGATCATCACCTAAAACCTGCAGCTTCTTTGGACAATTGGTCATAAACTTTTGCCAACTATCCCAATCATCTTCAGCAAATGGATCCTCAATTGAAATAATTGGCTGATTTAAAGTTAAGTTATTTATGTATTTAACAAACTCATGGGGTGTGTAACTCTTACCTAGATTAGTTAAATTATAGTTTTTGCCATCAAAAAACTGGGTGGAGGCAACATCTAAAGCTAGGTGAATCTGGCCACCAACAGTAAGTCCAACCTCTTCAATTGCTTTGATTACAAACTCACATGCCTGCTCAATACTGGTAAATGAGATGGCTAATCCACCCTCATCGGCAACTAGATTTGTTGTGTACCCAGCTGTGCTACCAAGCTTTGCTGCCATCTCTCTAACCGCCACAATCCAGGAGAGTGCCTCGGTAAATGATTTAGCACCGGTTGGAATAACTAATAAATCTTGAATATCCATTACTCGATTGGCGTGAGCTCCGCCAGATAAAATATTCACCATCGGCATCGGAATTAATAGATCACCATCGGGTTTGAAGTATCTAGCTAGTGATTTATTTTGAGAGTGAGCATCGGCGTAAGCAGCGGCGAGTGAAACAGCAAGGGTGGCATTAGCACCAAGTGATGAGTGATCACTGCTCGGATCTAATTCAAGTAGTTGTTGATCTACCAAATTTAAATCAATTTGTTCCTCAACTAATCTTGGTGCAATCTTTTGATTTATATTCGTTACCGCTTGCCTAACTGAAAGACCTGCGTAGTAGTTTTCAGCAAAACCACTGCCAACATCCCGTAATTCTTTTGCCTCATGAGCGCCAGTTGAGGCACCAGATGGCACGCGCGCGGTGTGAGTAGATCCATCGGTAAGTGAGATCGCCGCTGCAACAGTTGGCCGGCCTCTTGAATCTAATACCTGATAACCAACTACTTTGTTTATCTTCACTTAACACTCATCTCAAATAAATCCTCAAAGGCAATAGTGTCATTACTTGCCAAGATTGATTTTGTATAACTTTGTAGTTTTTGCTGCTGATCTGCACTTAGGTAATTTACTGTGGATTTACCCTCAACTCTAGCCAGAGCAATCAATGCTGCATGTTTGGTAACTGATGGGGATATTGGCCGCAACTTCTCATACTCTTTCACAAAACTAGCTGCAGTATTTGCTAGCAGTTTAGATTGAAGCCGATCTGTCGCCCTAAAAAATTTACACAGCAGATGAGCTATTAGAAAAGCAAGATCAAAAACTGGATTTCCAACATGGGTAACCTCAAAATCTAAAACATAAATATGATCACTTGCTGTGACCATTATGTTTTTAGGCGAAAAATCTCCATGCACAACACTAGTTTTATCACCCTCTAATTCATTTATTAACTTTCTAATTCCAACCTCAATCTGTGGATTTTTAGCCGCTACAAATCTATAAAATGGATCAATTCGCAGCTGTTCAAATAGTGAATCCTCCATAAATTTAATCTTGGCCGAAGGAGTTATCTCTCCGTAGTTATGCCAACTGGCTAACGTGGCACCTAACTTGCCGCCAATATCTGGGTTAATTACCCCTGCTAGTAGATCTGATTTCCAAACGGTGCTACCGACTGGTACTCGCTCAATTACCAATACAAACCGCTCTGGATCTAAGTAGACAAGCTTTGGCACCTGTTTTGGGCTTAATTGGTTAAAGAGTTTTATCGCATCTGCCTCCACAATTGCCCGGCGCTGATCTGCCAACCAAAGCTGTGAAACCTTTAACTCGGCAAGTGCTTGTTTTAATACTAACTTTTTACTCTCACTGCTTATCCCCAGCACCACATTTGAAACCCCGCCAGTTAAAACATCTATCTCACATCTCTCATCTTTATTGATAACACCCTTACTAATTAAGTAATCTAAAACAGTTGCTTCATTAAGTAATTCAACAGCCACTTAAGGTAATCCTAAAGAACTCTTGCGATTGAAAAACCGTAATCAACAAATAAAGATTGACCAGAGATTGCAGTGTTATCTTCACAACCTAGAAGGTAGGCAGCATTTGCCACATCTTTTGGCACCACCATTTTGTAACCTGGAGTTTGCCCTTGAATATTTTCAATCTGCTCAGCTTTTAATAACCCTCTAGCCATTGGTGAATCAACTACTCCAGGTAGTAGGCCATTTACTAAAATTCCTTTGGCATTTCCTAAATCAACTGCCATTGATCTAACTAAGCCACCAACTGCCGCCTTTGTTATCGTGTAAGACATCTTGTCCTGCCTAGTTAGCTGCTCCCAGAGTGAGCTTAAAATAACTATCTTACCCCGATGCTTAATTAGATTGTGCAGAATTAATGCTTTAGTTGTTTGGGTAATAAATGAGACATTTGCTTCAAATAATCTATTTAATTCTTCTATATCTGAGGTAGTAACTGAGTCATTAATATTTGCTCCTTGCGCAAAGA
>Ga0214921_10008460_pt1 | contig 13337 bp, 14 predicted proteins | sample LL1505_MetaG_FD_177992 | JGI IMG/M metagenome (GOLD analysis project Ga0214921, IMG submission 177992) | Freshwater microbial communities from Lake Lanier, Atlanta, Georgia, United States - LL-1505 | ecosystem: Environmental > Aquatic > Freshwater > Lake | place: USA: Georgia | collected... | reverse complement strand
CCGTCAATCATCCCCACACCTGTCGCGTCCGTCGCCGCCTTGGATGACAACGCACCCGAGCATTCTATATTCCGGATTCTCTCGTCATAGGTAGAATTGAATCCCACGAAGAACCCATCCCGCGTGGTTTCGACATTGACGTAATTCAGTCCGAGTTCAACGCGCATAATCCGTGGCGCGCGCGTGTCCCCGAACATCCACGAACACGCATAATCCCCCGAGTTCCGTTTCTGTAATCTCTCGGCATATTCTTCTAAAGTTCGCCCGTATTGCATACATTCGCGAATACGGCAGCAAATAGGATCGCGCAGTCGGAAGGCATTGAATCCGCGAATGGTCGTCTCGCTCCCCACGATTCCCGCGCCCGTCACGAAGAAGTCGGTCATACTCCATACACCCCCAGGCATACTCTGCATCACCATTGCGACCCCATCCCCCGCCTCCGGCTCTATCCGTAAAATCACATTACAAAACTGGGCGTCCAGGAAATTGCTAAAGGAGGAGTGCCCGCATACAATCCCGCCGTCTTTCGTCCACCCCGGGCCGACGGCCATTATCAGCGAACACCGGTCCTTGAATTCGTCCAAGCGCGCGGCGCGGGCGGAGAGGGCGGCGGGGTTGGCGGCGATGGCGTGTTCGTCGCGGATGACGTCCGCATACTTCCCGCGGTATTTCGGCGTATCGATATACCGAAGTAGGTGCGCGTAGAAGTAGGGGAGCGACATATAAACGTTCACGAGGATTACCTGGCGCACATCGAGACCGGCGCCTGCGGCGATACCCTCCATCTCTCGGAATATCTTCGGATACCGTTTTTTAATGATGCCCTTGTAGAAATCGTCGCAGAGACCGTAAAAAAAGTCAATATCGCGTCCATATCCTTGCCGAAAGAGGAAATCATACGTGGAGAACATTCGCGTGAATATTTCGGGGTTGGCGGCGAGGAGTTGTTTTCCGTGGGAAACCCCGCGTTCATAGGGGGCGCCGCGGATAGTGACGCGAATCCAGCCGTCGTCGTCACCCGCACCCGCGCCCCCAGGTCGTCGACTTCCACGGCGGGTCCTTCTTGTCTCACTACGTAGACGCGCACGTTTTTTGTGTGTTTGTTGTTTCATAATCCGAATCAAGGTTTAACTGGTTTTCATTATACTACACGCATAATATAACACAAGTAGCAGTAAATAGATATAAAGATTTCTAAATCAGAATGTATAAATATTAAATCGTAAATAGAATTATGAGTCATTTAAACGCACATGGCGGCGGCGGTGGCGCGGCAGCAGTAGCATCTGTATCCGCGACAGATCCAGGTAGTAACTTATCCGACAATGTACTCGTGATTAAAACCGTCCAAATCGCACCGGTTCGTATTATGATGTGCGCGCTAAAGGAAATCCTCATCGAGACGAATATCACGTTTCAGAAAGACGGGATTCGCATCATCAATATGGATAAATCACACACGATGTTGGCACATATGTTCCTGGAAGCCGTGAATTTTGAACTCTATGAATGCGCCCTTGATAAAATCATCATCGGTGTGAATATGTTCCACTTGTTTAAACTCATTAATTCGATTGACAACGACGATACCCTCACCATCTATATTGAGAAGAAGGACTATAATGATGGCGTGGTTTCGTATTTGGGGCTTAAGTTCGAGAATGGGGACATCAAGCAGTGTAAGACGCAGAAACTCCGACTTATCGAGCCGGACCCGGAAGACTTGGTGGAGCCGCAAGTCGCGTTTTCTAGCGTGATTAACCTCCCATCCAGCGACTTTCAGAAGATTATTCGCGACCTCTCGTGTATTTCAGAGAAGCTGGAGATTAAGTCGGTAGGGAACGAACTGATTTTCAGGTGTTCGGGGCAGTTTGCGACGGCGGAGGTGAGGCGCGTGGAGTCGGACGGAAGTATGGAGTTTCTTCATAAGAAGGACTCGGGGAAGATTATTCAGGGGGAGTTTTCACTGAAGAATCTCGGGTATTTCATTAAGTGCACGAACTTGTGTAATCAGATAGAGATGTATTTGGATAATGATATGCCGCTGGTGGTGAAATACTACGTCGCTTCACTGGGGACGATTAAATTGTGCTTGTCGCCGTTGCCGTCGTCCTAATAAGTAATATAAGAAGAATTCTATTGTATATATTACTGTGCGTTGCTCTGAATATATTTTTTTAATCCCGGCCTATAATGTCTTCGAATTTACAGACACAACCGTTAATCCTTACGAAAGATATGCTTTTGAACTATAAATATACAAAGCATATATTGAGTCATACTCTTCGTATACGAGACTTATTATGTAGGGAACTTGAAAGGCTCCCTCTTCATATGAAAGTAACAAACTATGTATTTAATATGGATGAACCGCAAAATACATTATATAATGACGCGAGTTATTTACTACAAAACGATTATTCGAAAAATAGGGTATTAGATGATGTTGTCAATCAATTACATCAATATTTTCCTGATAGCAAAATCACAATACACGATAAAGAACACAGGAATGGGTTTGTTATAACAAAAAATACGTATATTGAAATTGATTGGTCATAATGAACATGAATAATAACGCACGCATATTCGTAGCGTTATTATATTCACATCTCGACTCCTACTCGAGCGGCGAAGCAGCGGAGGAACGGAATCGCAGAGCCGCGCAGCGGGCGGAGCGATGAAGAGGGGGAGCGCCTAATAAGTAATATAAGAAGAATATATTATTATGTTTATGTTTCTCTGGTATTACCGACGAAACGATGAATAAAACAATATATACGACATACCATTCGGTTTTACCGCCCACTGTGTTGAATCGGTGGCGCGAACTAAACCCCGATTACGCAGTTGATTTTAGTTTGGATGTGAATTGTATTAAGTTTCTTGATACAGAATTCAATCGAACGTTATCGCGGCTCTTTTTATCTATCCATCGTGGAATGTATAAGGCCGACTTGTGGCGATTATGTAAATTATATGTCAACGGTGGAGTCTATGCTGATATTGATTTGGTTCCATTTCGGTCGTTGTCGGAAATTACTGCGTCAGCGTCAGCGTCAGCGTCAGCGTCAGCGTCAGCGTCCGTGCCCACATTCTACTCGTGTTTAAGTATGGGAAACGCCAGCGTATTTCAGGCATTTATGGTCCATACCCGGGCGAGAAGTCCGCTCCTATTAGGATTCCTGGTTTCATTTCTATATAACCGACCTTATCTGAATATGGATAACGGCCCTACCTCGGATATGTATCATTTTATATTGTATAATGTGCGTGCGGAGGCACTAGCGGCGGGGGGCTGCCGAGTGATATTCCTGCTTCACTTCAACCTTATACGCATTATACTCTGCGTCAAATACGTATCCCGATACACGTCCATTCCATCCACGTCGAAAACGTTCCTCTTCATTATTTTCCAGAGTATTTTGTGGGGTATACGGTGTCAATCAGTCCAAACACGCGAAACGAATGGGTGCTTGCTAATCGGGACAAATACAAAATGAAAATAGAGAATCATCGTCTAATCTTCGAGACGAAACCGGACGCGGCGGGCGCGCAAGAAGACGAAGGTTTTATCGTCGATATTTGTATTGATTTGCCGGAAGGTGAACCGGAGGTTGTATATCTGTTTCAAGAGGCAATTCGCGACCCACCTAAAATAAGCACGTGCTATATTTCTGATTCGAATGGTGTGAATATAATGGATTGTCGCGCGCCGAATTATATACGGGACTATGGGTGGGTGAACGCTCCTCCGTGAATCGCTCCGTCACTCCGTTCCGCCGCGATTCCGTTCCTCCGCTGCTTCGCCGCTCCAATCGGCATGATAATAATAATAATAATAAAAATAATAAGGCTGCTAGTAGCATTATTATTTGTAAACCATACACCTCCAAATTGAGCGGCGTCAGCGCGAGCGAGTGAATCGCGGAGTCGCGCAGCGGACGGAGCGATGTGCGAGCGAGCAACTTAGTACTCCGGTGTATGTTTTTTAAACAAACACCCGTGTGCTGTAATTCCTTCCAATTCGCGGATGACTCCCGCATTTTGGAAATTACAGTTCGCCATCCAGATTTTTATAATACAGAAATTCTTCTTCGGTGAAATCGTTATGCCGTTCACGATGGGAATCACATTCATATTGGTTGAAATGGTCTCCCCCACAGTGACATATGACAATTGCTTCCACGCACTATTGACCTCCTTATTTGCGACCTTATACGAGAAGCAACCTCCATTTCGGTTTTGAGGGTCTTCCCACATTGGGACGATACCTGACCGCATCAGAAACAGCATACAATTCATAATCAGTTTCGGTGGTAGAACTTCAATGACTGCGATGGCTTGTTCTGCTGTGTCAAATTCGTATATTTTCTTATAACTACTGGCCGCCCAGTTTGTATCGTGAGGAAGATGTGCCCATAACGTCCATCGGTGTGATAGTTTATGATATTGTTGCGTAGTCGCGGTAGCGGTAGGGTCAATGTCAGTAGTCATTGTTATTTCAATGAATTTCCGTAAATAAATGATGTGGATGGGATAATACACACCGTATATTATACAATCAATTTTTTTTTATACTCTTTATCGTGCTTCGTTTACTTCTTCCAGTATTTCAAATTCTGGGTCAACTTCAGTTTCGACTGCTCTGTCATTGTCGTCATTGTCGTCATTGTCGTTGTCGTCGTCGCTCTCGTAGTCGCTCTCGCTCTCGCTGTCGCTGTCGCGCTTATTGTCGGCATCGCATTCATCGTCGCTTTCACTATAATACTGTGTCAATACACCATCGATATCAAAGACCTGCTTGTCGTTGGAATCAAAGATTGGGCATCTTAATACCGAATCCACTTTCACTACGTATTGTTTACCAATTAAAACAAAGTTAGTATTATCGATAGTCAATGCGGTGTATCGCGATGGTGTGGTGGCATCAGTAGTCTCTGCGGTCGCGGTCGTGAAGTATTTTTTCATTGATTCATTGTAATACATTGTGACACTATAGTTTGAAAACGGCAATCCAATATAATTTGCGATATCCTTACGCTTGTGCTCGTTATACATCTTCCATTGTAAGAACTTCTTATCAAGAATCTCATTTTTCTCAAGGAAAAAGTGATTAGGATATTTTAATAGTATCAGAAATGTCTCAGTCTTAGCATCGTCGGTATTGGTGGCATCGGCTGTCGCGCACGTTGTCGGCATCGGCATCGTAACTGTAAGCACGGCCGAGTCTACAAACTGATACGATTTACAAAACGGTCGATAACCTAATGTATGTGTTTGTCCTGTAAAATTACCACGATGAATACGAGTATAGGGTTGACCATCTACCTTATGTAGAATAAAATCATAAATATCGTTGCGTGACTCACTAACTTCCGGCTCATCGCCATTATATTGGCGTCGATATAATTCACATTGTGCGTCAATCCATTTACATACATTATATTTGGCGCGGTCAATCTTGTAAACAGTAATTCTATCAGAAGGGTAATTATAGCACAATGATGATGCAGTATATATCTCCCGACCATTTTGAACGACAGTATATGTGCTAAATGAATACTGACCCGTCGCGCGAAGAATAGCATAGACAAAATCAGACAAATAATCTTGGATTTTTTCAAATGTGCGAAATACACCCGACGTAAGAAAATGCCAGATTGTCATCAATGGTGTGATATTTCCTGTAGAAATTATAATATATAACAAAGGAAAAAGTATATACAAAGACGCATATGCGAATATCATTTCAGCATCGGTCATTGGAGGCATCGACCGTGTCAACGCGAGTGTTTGTTTTGGCGTAGGTTGTATCATATAAGGGGAAAATTGATTTTTATATTCGGTTGAACAGATATATCCATTATGGTCGAAATTATTAAAGCAAAACATTTTGACTTGTATTTCTATGTATATAACACATCAAAATGTTTTTATGTTCATTTTACTTGCGGTGGTGATGGCTGTGCCTGTGCCGGTGCCTGTGCCTGTGCTGGTGCCTGTGTTGGAACTCCTTGTTTTTGAACCTTTACATTCGTCTTCCCAGGGCTGATTCCAAACACATAAAACAAGACGCTGCTGATGTAAGTCAATAAAATAATTGGGATAATCACAATAAACCAGACGAATTTGGTAAACCCATTTAAACATAAAATATTTAACACGGCAGTAAAAATAAACATAATGATGAATTTTAAAAGTGCGGTCTCATATTCACTTTGAAACAAATCAATCGTGATTTGGACCATTGAAAAACCTAAATAAAGAAGTGCTGGGGAACATATTTTTTCAAGCATTTCACTATATACTTATAAGATATAATTATTTCCTGGTCTTGTTGAATACTGCAACACCATTCTTGAAGACGCCGACTTCATCGCCTACATCATCGTCTACGCAAGCATAGATGATACCGTTGACTGGGTCAGTTGTGAAATACGTCTTCCCTTTGATGGTAACTTCGGAGACTTCGATTTCGTCGTCAGCCTCTGGCTGCTGCTGCGCATCGAGTGCATCATCTTCCTCCTCCTCCTCCTCCTCCTCTGCCTCCTCCTCCTCTTCCTCGCCTGCCTCTTCGACATCGCCTTCCTCCTCTGCCTCCTCTGCTTCCTCCTCCTCGGCTTCCTCCTCATCGGCATCGGCATCGGCGTCCAATAATGCCTCTGCCTCTGCCTCCTCGGCTTCCTCCTCCTCGCCTTCCTCCTCCTCGGCTTCCTCGTCTAACGCCAATTCGGCCTCTGCTGCGGCCTCGGGGTCTTCTTCAACCTCTTCTTCTACGACTGGATGTAACGCACCAGGCGAAATGATTACGTTTTTGGGACAGTTTCGATTCAATACGATATTTTCCTCTGTTACCGCATTATCTCCACCGTCATCAGTTTGTTCTTGTATTTCAAGTCTCACTGACTCTTCTTCGTCGCTTTCGCTTTCGACGACGAACACTTCCGCCGCAGCCGCCACAGCCCTTTCCGAACTCATCGCAGATTTCACGTCAACCTTGGATTCAAGTGCGTGAATATACCGATTCAGTTCAGCAATCGCCGATTGTAATTGGGCAACCTCATCCTCACGGGAAGCGCCATTGCCGCCGCTCCCGCTCCCACTCCCGCTAGAACACGCAGCGGTAGACGCAGTAGACGACGACGAATGCGGCGGTTGTTCTAGTTCCAAAATTCTCGCCTGTAATTTGCGAACACACGGCAATCCCATAATGGTATCGTGTGTTTCCTTATAAATAGTATATTCTCCAATCACTCCAGACAGGATATTCGTTATATGCTTCGTCATCACCTGAGACACGTCCTCAATCATCGGACGGATATCAATCGTCATTCTGGATGACGAAGACGCAGACTCAGACTCAGACTTAGACATTGGCGATGACATCTTGTGTGTATTCACTGTGCTGTATTCTTTACATTGTTTTATCTTTATTTCAATTTTATTGAATTAGTATATAAAGTTCCTTCATTGTATTTGATTATTTAGAATGACACATCAAGGCGCATCTACACCGACGGCGACGGGGACTGCTCCGATTCCCTCTCCAGCAGTTTTAGATACAATGGTGCGTGTTATTATGGGTCAAACCGAAATGACACACGAAGAAATTGTAAGCGCATTAGAGCGAACAAACTATGATTTAAAGCGAGTAATTCGTGAGTATATTCAGGGCACGGGCGCTGTCACGGGCACTGTCACGGGCACTGGCACTGGAGCCAATTACGCAATATCAACAAATCAACTCCGATTTTCAGAAATCCGTTCCTTTATGGATAAGTCGGATGCGATGTATTACCGTCGACAGGAGATGAATAAGATTTACAATGAAGTTCTAGAGAAAAAGAAGGCAGCAGCAGAATCGGCTTCGAAATTATAACCGATGAACAACGCATTCCATTCGCTCAATCCCTTTCAAGTATTCTCTCGGTAAGAGTTTTACACCCGCAAACTTACTTGTCGCAGAATTCATCTTCTCAAATAACACCGCGGTTGAATAACGTTTTATAGGTGGGTTCAGATTTTGTTGAACTACAAGTGTTTCGTGTGTTTCCGGGTCATTTTTCCAAATCAACGCAACGTGACCATATGGATAATCCGGTTTTCTATACTTCCAAAATAGTATACTTCCTGGTCGTAAATAATACGACGATGTGTGTGTATATGGAAACGCACACGTTTCTAGTTTTACAGGCGCTGTCCTGCTTCCACCATCAACGCGTGTAAATGCGTTAATTCGTTTGAATAAATCGCTTGCGTCCACCACATCCGGGAACGTAAGTCCTCTATGAATCGAAAAGAATCGGCGTATCAGTTCTACACATTGAAATTCCAAACCATATTTCGTAGGATAAGTCGCATTTTTGTGTTTTTTGATGTAGAGAACGATGTTTTTTTCTTCTTCTTCCTTTGTCGACATTCTTCTATATAACAATGGTATAATATTATTATACGAATATTATTCCATTCGATTCGATTCGATTCCATTCCATTCCATTATTCCGCCCCACTTTGAACCACCATCGTCTTATATTTCTTCTTCATTTTCAAACTATTCGTCGGTATAACTTTACTATTCACCATAAAATCATTGTTGTCTTCATACAACTCGGGCAAGATATGCGTCAATGGTTTATTCACGATATGAATCATAGTGGTTCCTTTAAGCAATGCGCGATATTCTTGAATCGTTAAATTGCCATAATATTTATCCAGTAAATAATGTGGATTTGGCGCAGGTTTGAAACCATTGCTACTGCTGTTCGGTGAACCATATAACAAATGAAGCAAATGAAGTCGTTCAAATTTCGTCGACGTATCTAATGATTCTTTCAATAAAGCAGCCATTGCGCATTGTGGTGAACAATAACATCCAGTCACTTGAAATACGTCATTTACGAGCATAATCGGAATATAAAAAATGGGACCATCAAATTCATACGTATCCCAAAAACACGCACATTTGTTATTCATTTTAGTTTGAATCATCTCGCCATTATGGAATGAATGTTTAAGTCTGTGGATTTTCTTCATAATATCGCGCTGGTAACGTTCGGGCGGATGGTGGTGGTGTGCGTGAGGGCCGGCACCGACACTGACACTGGAACCGACACTGGCACTGGCACTGGAACCGACACTGGCACTGGCACTGGAACCGGTGATTCCACCGCCCCACGACAGATGAAAAGTATCATCGGAAACGATGCCAGTAGACGCCGACGCCGCCGGCCCCGTTGCCGAGAAGGGCGCAGGCATCAATGTCAATACCAATTGTGACGCACACGCGGGCACCGAGCCAGACGAGATAGACGCCGCAGAGCAAACAACCGACCCAGAGGCGTGTGTAAATGTTGGTTCACGCGTGGAGTTGTCATCCATTGACATAGAATCATCATCATCGCTCATTTTTTTCGATGAAATATCCGACGAATGAAGATAATTCGATTGCGCGGTATATGATTCCACCTCATTTACCAACGGTGTGTAATTATAATTATAAATAGAATCATTTGTTTTCAAATCCGAAACGTGGCACTTCAAATGTAAAATAATATTCGGAACTTCCGTCGTATCATAAAGGCCATTTTTGGAATTCAAAATAAGACCCGCCTTCGGCTTGCGTCCGCGTTTTTTATTAATCTGCCCCTTATGAATTTGGTTCGGGGAAACCAGGTCATTGTTAAATTCTCCTACTGATGACGATTTTTGAGGATGAATTGGGTAGTGATTATGTTTTACAATATAATTATGGTCTGTTTGTTTGAGTATTACAACATCCGGAAATGTAGGTTCGACGGTTGGTGATTCAGAGTCATCTACTGTGTCTATCATAACATTATTGACGGCATCGACGTCGGCATCGACGTCGACTACCGCGGGGGCAATATAACCAGGTGTTGATGGAAACGTAGGCATATTCAAAGATACATTATATACACGATGTATGTTTATACCCTTTATCTTATGGAGTGTGACAATAAAAACAACTTAAAGATAACGGTTATAACTCAAATGTCCGCGTCGATAGCACCGATTTTGTTCCGCGTCTCTCTTTGATAACACCTGCGACACAACGGCAAATAATTAGATGACCCGATAATGACTTGGTCGGTTTCGTTTGTGATACGAAAACTGAATACGCCGGGGGTTCCATCGCGACATAAACTACATAGCGATTTCAATTTGATGACCTCGTCGCTAAATGGGATGAGTTGAAGAAGTGAACCCATAGGTTGTCGGTTGAAATCACCGTCGAGACCGCAGATATAAACGCGCTTATTTTCTTGTTCAACGAGTCGCCTAACTTGAGATTCAATATCAGGGAAGAATTGTCCTTCATTGATGAGAATTGTCTCTGCGTGAGAGATGGACTCTTTATTGTTTCGAACGGCTTCTTCGATGGTATTTGCGAGAATACACGGTATCATTTGTTTGTCGTGAGTGGATAACATTGGTTCGGTGGTATACCGGTCATCGGCGGCAAAGTTGATGACGGTGACTGGAATATTACAGAACATACATTTCTTGTATACATCCAACAAATAGGATGTTTTTCCTGAAAACATAGAACCGAGAATTAGTTCTAAATACCCGGACCCGGAGCCGGAGGCGGAGGCAGCGGGAGAAGACCCGGACCCGGAGGCGGAGGCAGCGGGAGAAGCCATTGTTGCTATGTTTCTACAATAACAATACAGAAGTATATTTTCAGAATTACGCAATGTAATGTTTTCAATTTATTCCGTATTAGAACATAAAAATACATAGTTGTATTATCATAAATGACGACGACAGCTACAGCGAATACGGCAGCCGTAACTGAGGCAATGCCTTGGGTTGAAAAATACCGCCCTTCTTGCTTTGATGAAATTGTCCTTGACCCAATGAACCGCACAATTCTATCTAATATTTTGAAAACAAATTATTTCCCAAACCTCTTATTCTATGGTCCACCCGGCACTGGAAAAACGACTACCATTATTAATCTCGTCAACGCGTATCAGTCAAAACTCAATATGCGTAATCGTGGACTAATGATTCATTTAAACGCATCTGACGAACGCGGTATCGACATTATTCGGAATCAAATAAATAGTTTCGTTAGCACAAAATCAATGTTCGGTAATGGTATTAAATTCGTTATTCTAGACGAAGTGGATTATATGACAACCAACGCACAAATCGCATTACGGTGTCTCCTCACAAGCTATACTGATAATAATGTGCGTTTCTGCCTTATTTGTAATTATGTATCGCGTATCGATGAATCTCTCCAGACCGAGTTTGTCCGAATGCGCTTCAATCAGTTACCAGAAGCAGATATATTGGCGTTCTTGTGTAAAATCCGCGATAATGAAAAACTTAGTCTCACTGATGCGAATCTCATTGCAATTCAACGCCAGTTTCATTCCGATATTCGTAGTATGATTAACTATATTCAAACCAACCAAGACCATTTACAAGAACTACGCGTTATCACAAATACCGTTTGGGAACAAATGATTCATTTATTTCGCCATCCGGCAACAGATATTCAAGAGATTATGAATTACTTCCGAGAGATTGGAACAACCTATTACATTGACCCTCGAATTATCATCAAACAATTCCTGTATTATATTGCGAGGTTTCGTTCTTCTGAAATGGTAACAACGGATTTATTACACAGCATTGAACACATCATTCATTTACATCATATTCGTAATGAGTATATTATTCACTATTTTATACTGAAGTTTCGGTCATTTTTTCGCGTGGATGAACCACTTGTTGTATCGTCGACGAAGACGGAACAGGAACGTCGCCGAGTCATTAAAATCAAACGAAAAAAACAATAAATTGAAGTTGATTCTTAACTTTTGTAATCATTATACAGATTTCACGATAACGTATATACTATGGCAACCACTTTTGTTGACGCAGACGCGGAATGGATGAAATTTATGTCGCGACTTACACGACAGCAAAATTGTGAAGATGATGCTGAATATGATTCAGATGACAATAATGGAGTTGTCGACACCATTGGTCGACAATATAGCGGGGTTGCTTGTGGTGGTTCAGCATTGATGACGGCCAGCACGACCACGGCCGGCACGACCACGGCCAGCCCGACCAGCACGGCCACCCGTTCGTCGACCAAACAACGCAAATCGTCTATTTCAAAAAAAATACAACGTAGGTCATATTCATTTGTGGACGATACATTACTGGCGCAACCTGAAATAACGAGTCACGCAGAAACGACGAACGCCGCGACGACACCCGCAGCCGCGGCCGTTTCGAAGATACGACAACTGTTCTCCCCGATTTATATCTCCACCAAAACCAAAATCGCATATCTCAACAAACCCATTCGCATCTATGATGTATTTTGGGATATACCAGTTCAACATTATTATATTCGCGGGGAAGGAGTTATCAAAAAACAAATCAAATTTCAAACCACCGACCCCGCGGCGGTTGTCTCTATCAAAGAGAAATTACAACAACAACCTAGATACTATGAAGAGTTCATCATTGAACACATTGATAATCCGACAGGACGCATTCCATATAAGGACCAGCGAAAAATAAGTATAGGGATGTCGCGAAAAGACCTTGGAAATGGGAACAACAAGAAAAAACGCGCATTCTTCAATTGTTTCGTGGTGATATTACGCATCAATAGTGGAATCGCGCCAGTCGAAGAACGCGCCCCAGAGGACGATATATTATACAAAGAGATGCACGTTAAGGTGTTCAATACAGGGAAGTTGGAAATACCGGGGATTCAAGAAGACTCTACGCTCGTTCAGGTGCTTCAGCTGCTCGTCAAAGTGCTGCGGCCCTTATTGGGGGACGACTTAGATTATCTACGAAACCGTTGCGAGACCGCACTTATTAACTCGAATTTCAATTGTGGATTCTATATTGACCGCGACCGTCTCTTTGAATTATTGAAATACAAATATCGTATGAACTGTAATTACGATTCGTGCTCTTATCCTGGGATTCAGAGCAAGTTTTACTACATTCCTGACAAACGTCCGGACGAACAAACCGGGCAACAACCCGCATCGATGGACTTGCCATATTACGAAGTATCGTTTATGCTGTTTCGCACAGGCAGTATTCTCATTGTCGGGAAATGTAATGAAGAAATATTGAACGCGATATACCAATTCATCTGCCGAGTATTGGAGGCAGAATATTCAGTCATTCAAATGGGGTTGATATCTAGTAGCGCTGCTGCTGCTATAGGCGGCGAAGTCGTCGTAGGCGGTGGTGGTGGCGTCGTGGATGGCATTACCACAAAAGGCGTCAAGAACTTGCGCAAAAAGAAGTTGTCGACA
>Ga0214921_10008456_pt1 | contig 13341 bp, 15 predicted proteins | sample LL1505_MetaG_FD_177992 | JGI IMG/M metagenome (GOLD analysis project Ga0214921, IMG submission 177992) | Freshwater microbial communities from Lake Lanier, Atlanta, Georgia, United States - LL-1505 | ecosystem: Environmental > Aquatic > Freshwater > Lake | place: USA: Georgia | collected... | reverse complement strand
CCGACAAGCAATCTTACAACATTGGTGAAACGGTTACATTTTTTACAAAATCTATTCAAGCAAGTGGAACCGACCAGTTTTCTGTTGAAGACATCAACAATACCCCCGTTACCCGTAGTTTGTTGTTAAGCGAAGTTTCCTAACTTCGCTTTGCTAAATGTCAATTTCAAATTGACAATAAAAATTCCTTTGAAACAGTATGTTTGTAAAACTTAAAATAATTGAAATGCTTAGCGTTGAAAAGGATTTTTTTTATTATTTTTCTGGAGAAAAATGTTTAACAGCGCATAGTCTGGAACCAGCTTCGCTGCTCATGAAAACCAAAATGCAAAATTAAATATGAATAAACTATGCGCAACGTAAACTATTATTATGACAACAAACTACGAAGAACAGCGTAGTTTTCAGACAATTTTTATAAAGCCTTGAATTTTGTTTCTTTGTTTCAAGACAAAGCTAAAAAATATACAAAATGAACACCTATCAAAACATTGCTCAAGATATTGTAACTCAATTATCTACTATCTACTATCTACTATCTACTAAACACTACTTCACTTCTTCATAATCTACATACTCATCATCGTGATTATTATTTTTTGATGATTGGTTTTTGTTGGTAATGTGTGGCTCGGAATTATGGTTGTGTTTTCCTTTAGACGCAGAAATTTCTCCCAGAATTTTCCAGACTACATACACTGCAACTATTGTAAAAAATACATCTTTCATCTGTTTAATTTTGCTTTTATGGACGATGGAATGTGCATTGAGTTATTTATATCTATTTGCAAATATTGAGTAAGCACAATTCATCTGGTGAAATATTAATTAGTTCTACCTGGATAAACTTTTAGTGCCGCTTCTAATGCTGCCATAGATTTTTTCAAATCATCTAAATTTAAAACGTAAGCCAAACGTACTTCTTCCTTACCTGCTCCTTCAGTAGAATAAAAACCAGTTGCAGGTGCAAGCATTACTGTTGCACCGTCATTCACAAACTCTTCTAATAACCATTGGCAAAATTTATCAGCATTATCAATCGGTAACTTTGCAATACAATAAAATGCTCCACTTGGCATAGGGCAAAACACACCTTCCATTTTATTTAATGACTCAACTACAAAATTGCGACGGCTTACATATTCAGCCTTAACATTATCAAAATAACTTTGTGGTGTGTCAATAGCAGCTTCAGCTGCAACTTGTCCAAATGTAGGCGGACTTAAACGTGCTTGCCCAAACTTTAAGGCGGTTGACATTACTTCTTTATTCTTACTTATAAGTGCTCCAATTCTTGCACCACAAGCACTATAACGTTTAGAAATAGAGTCTAACAAAATTACATTTTGCTCAACACCATCTAGGTGCATTACCGAAACATATTCTTTGCCATCATAGCAAAACTCGCGGTAAACTTCATCACTAAACAACCACAAATCATATTTTAATGCAAGTTCCTTTAATGATTCAAGCTCGGCACGTGAGTACAAATAACCTGTTGGGTTACCTGGATTGCAAATCATAATAGCCTTTGTTTTTGGTGTGATAACCCTTTCAAAGTCTTCTTTAGACGGTAATGCAAATCCAGTTTCTATAAAGGAACGTACAGGTTTTACAACCACATCGGCTTGAGTTGAAAATCCATTATAGTTTGCGTAAAAAGGTTCTGGAATTATTATTTCGTCACCAGCATTTAAGCACGTCATCATAGCTATTTCAATAGCTTCGCTGCCGCCGGTGGTTATCATAATATCTTCGTAATTTACGTTGATGTTGTAAGTTTTATAATACCCCGCAAGTTTTCGTCGATAACTTTCAATACCTGCACTGTGGCTGTATTCAACAACTTTTGGTGAGAAGTTGTGAATGGCGTTCATCATAGTTTCAGGCGTTTCAATATCTGGTTGACCAATGTTTAAGTGATATATTTTTGTGCCTCTTTTTTTGGCAGCTTCGGCAAACGGAACTAGTTTTCTGATGGGTGATTGAGGCATATCCGCACCTTTATGTGATACTAATGGCATATTATTTTTTTTGGCGAAAGTAGAGAATTAATTCATACAGATTGTACCAAAAAATATGTTATCAATTTTCATTTCTTTTTCTTTCTTTTGCTGCCCTTGAAAATTTGAGGTGCACTCGTACGCACGTCATCAATTAAAAAAAGTTATGATAAAAATTACATTGCCCGATGGCAGTATTAGAGAGTTTGAAGCAGGAACTACTGCCATGCAGGTAGCCTTAAGTATTTCTGAAGGTTTAGCCCGCAACGTATTGGCTGCAAAAGTTAATGGCGAAATTTGGGATGCATCGCGCGCCATAAATACCGACAGCACATTACAATTACTTACGTGGAATGATGCCGACGGTAAAGCTACCATGTGGCACTCATCGGCACACTTAATGGCAGAAGCTATTGAGGCACTTTACCCAGGAGCGAAATTTGGTATTGGACCAGCATTAGAAAACGGTTATTATTATGATGTTGACTTTGGAGACAAATCAATATCAATTGATGATTTACCAGCAATTGAAATAAAAATGATGGAATTGGCAGGTAAAAAAAGCGAATACAAACGCCAAGATATTTCTAAAGCTGATGCCATAAAATATTTCACTGAAAAAGGTGATAACTATAAATTAGATTTGATTGATGGACTAGAAGATGGTTCTATAACACTTTACTCACAAGGTAATTTTACCGATTTGTGTCGTGGTCCACATATTCCTGATACTGGGTTTATTAAGGCCATAAAGCTTACTAATGTGTCGGGTGCTTATTGGCGAGGTGATGAGAAAAATAAGGTCTTGACTCGCATTTATGGAATAACATTCCCGAAAAAGAAAGAGCTTGACGACTATTTGGTGTTGCTAGAAGAAGCTAAAAAGCGCGACCATCGTAAGCTAGGTAAAGAGTTAGAATTATTTGCATTTTCAGAAAAAGTAGGTTCGGGCTTACCATTGTGGTTACCAAAAGGTGCTGCCTTGCGCGAAAGGTTGATTAACTTCCTGCAAAAAGCACAAATAAAATCAGGTTACTTGCCTGTTGCAACGCCGCACATTGCAAGCAAAGAATTGTACGTAACATCGGGCCACTATGATAAATATGGTGCTGATTCATTTCAACCCATCAAAACTCCGAACGCAAATGAAGAGTTTTTCTTGAAACCAATGAACTGCCCACACCATTGCGAAATTTACAAGAGCAAACCTCGTTCTTACAAAGATTTGCCTTTGCGTTTGGCTGAATTCGGAACTGTTTATCGTTACGAACAAACGGGCGAATTGCACGGTTTAACGCGTGTGCGAGGATTTACACAAGACGATGCACATTTATTTTGCCGCCCCGAACAAGTTAAAGAAGAGTTTTTAAAAGTAATCGATTTGGTGTTGTATGTTTTCAATGCCTTAGGATTTACCGAATATACTGCTCAAATATCTCTACGCGACCCTAACAATAAATCCAAATACATTGGTAGCGATGAAAATTGGGCATTAGCAGAAAGTGCTATCATTGAAGCAGCAGCGGAGAAAGGTTTAAAAACTGTAACAGAATTGGGTGAGGCTGCTTTTTATGGACCAAAGTTAGACTTTATGGTAAAGGATGCTATTGGCCGTAAGTGGCAATTAGGAACCATTCAGGTAGATTACAATTTGCCAGAACGTTTTGAATTAGAATATATAGGTGCTGATAACATGCGTCACCGCCCTGTAATGATACATCGTGCACCATTTGGTTCGTTAGAACGTTTTATTGCTGTATTGATTGAACATTGTGCAGGTAAGTTCCCTTTATGGTTAAGTCCAGAACAAGTATCTATACTGCCAATTAGCGAAAAATATAACGATTACGCCAAAAGTGTTGTTGATGCTTTAAGCGAAATGGACATACGCGCTACCATTGACGACCGCAACGAAAAAATAGGCAAGAAAATACGCGATACAGAATTGAATAAAGTGCCCTATATGATTGTGGTAGGAGAGAAGGAAGCTGCTGAAAATACGGTTGCCGTTCGCAAGCAAGGACAAGGTGATTTAGGAAGTATGAGCATTGATGGTTTTGCAAATTTAATTGCTGATGAAATAAAAAAAGCACTTACGGTTTGATGTGATTAGAAATAGTCACAAAAATTCTACAATAAATACAATACATTTTCAGTATTTCATATCCAATAAGTAAATAGAATTTAGTACAAGTCTAAGTTTCATAAACTTTTACTTACTATGTATGATATGGAAGCATTAAAATTTTATAGATGCAAGCATTTATGATTTTGATGAATTTATTTCAAATGCGAGTAATTCTATGAGTCCCTCATTTTCAAACGGATTCGTTTAGTATTGAAAATATAAATATAATCCTCTGTTGTTGGTTTGTTGTTTGGCATAGTTCATTCATATTTCATAATACAATTTATTATCAAAATTTGCTACGATTGTTGCAAATCGAACTATGCTATCTGTCAAAAAATATTTGCAAATACATAATGACTGGCTGGTATTACTAAAAACAAAAACGCAACCACCGATGTGATTGCGTTTCTGCACCAAAAACCTATCTATGAAAAAACTTCTTATGTCATATTTATTTTGCAATTATATAAAATATTTAAAACCAAACAAATTATTTTGAGATTTTTTTTCTACAATTTATGTTCGTCATCTTCTATTTATATAACATACGCATAGGTTAAATAACAAGCTTATCTCAATTAGTATTTTTTAGTTTGATATATTAGCCGCAAAAAGATTATTAAAAGTGAGCATTTCTGTACAAAACATAATTAAAAAATATGGCAACCAAGTAGCTGTAAATGATGTGTCTTTTGATGTAAAGAAAGGAGAAATTGTAGGATTTTTAGGTCCTAATGGCGCAGGAAAATCTACACTAATGAAAATTATTTGTTGCTATTTACCGCCAACTTCTGGCACCATTAAAGTATGCGGTTTTGATATTGAAGAGCAAAGTATTGATGTACGGAAACACATTGGATATTTACCCGAAAACAATCCATTGTACTACGAAATGTATATCAAAGAATACCTTGAGTTTGTTCTAGGCATCAGAAATTGGAAAGGCGATAAAAAGAAAAGAATGGCCGAAATGATTGATATGGTTGGGCTAGGAGTGGAGCAGCACAAAAAGATAGGTGCATTAAGTAAAGGATTTAAACAACGTGTGGGTTTGGCACAAGCCATTATTCATAATCCTGATGTATTGATTTTAGATGAACCAACAACCGGCCTTGACCCAAATCAACTTACCGAAATAAGAAGTTTAATAAAAGAACTGGGTAAAGAAAAAACAGTGCTATTTAGCACCCACATCATGCAAGAGGTTGAGGCTATTTGCGATAGAATCATCATCATCAATAAAGGGAATTTAGTAGCGAATAATGATTCGAAAAACATTCAAAGCATCAGCAACGCCATTCAAATAATATTAGTTGAGTTTAATCAAGAAATTGCAATTGATGAATTAAAACGTATTAATAATGTTGAAAATGTAGTTAAGCAAAATGCTAATACTTACCTTTTTTCATCAAAAGCTGATAGCAATTGTAGGCTGGATATTGCAGAATATGCAGCTGCCAATAAAAAACTGATATTACAAATGCAAATACAGGAAAATAATTTAGAAGCTATTTTCAAAGAGCTTACAAAATAGAATTTTGTAATGCACACTTTCAACACCATAAAGGAAAACACCACAGCTGAGTTTTCCGAAAAAGGAAGTAAGTTTATAGCCTATGCATTTTCAATTGAAAGTGCTGATGAATTTAAGGAACATCTCAAGCAATTAAAGATTCTTCACCCAAAAGCAGTACATCATTGCTTTGCTTATCGGTTAGGCCTTGATAAAAATAATTACCGTAGCAATGATGATGGTGAGCCTAGCGGTAGCGCAGGAAAACCAATTCTCGGACAAATAGATTCCATGCAACTTACAGATGTTTTAGTAATCGTTGTACGTTATTTTGGTGGTGTATTATTAGGTGTTCCTGGTTTAATAAATGCCTATAAAACTTCTACCGCTTTAGCTTTAAAATGTACAAGCATTATAACCAAACAAGTAAAAGAAGACTATTTATTTGAATTTGATTATTTGCAACTAGACACATTGCTTGGTTGGGCAAAACGAAACAATTTTGCAATACGAAGCAAAGAATTAGATATGTTTTGCAGGGTAGTTATTTCATTACCAACGGCCGAATCAGTGGCTGACATATCCAAACTAAATAGGCATATAAAGGTTACAAAAGTGTAGAAGATTTACATCTCAATTTCTACAGAAACATTATCAACCTGCCCATTCATTGGTGGATTATGTTTTATGATACGCACCATAAAATGTTTTAGTTCTTGAGAAATTTCTGCTTTCATTCGCATTGCAATTCTGTTGGCAACATGTTCAATTAATTTGCTTCTAATTGCCATTTCTTGTTTTACAATGTCGTACACTTTACAATAATCAATGGTATGTTTCAAATCGTCGGTTTCAAAAGTTGTTGAGTAATCTGTTTCCATTTCAACGTCCACCGTATAGTGTCCGCCAATCTTAGCTTCTTCATCTAAGCACCCATGAAAAGCATACACATTAATGCCATTTACCTTAATAATATTCTTCATCTTATTTATCTTTTATTTTGAAAAAATGTTTGTATCAATCTTCTACATTCATCTTCAAAAATACCAGTGTTTACTGTAGTTTTGGGATGCAGTAGTTGCGATGAAAAGTTACTGTGTCCTCTTTTACTATCAGTTGCACCATAAAATACATTTGTAATTTGACTCCAATACAAAGCACCGGCGCACATTACACAAGGCTCAACAGTTACATATATTGAACAATTAGTTAAATATTTAGCACCTAGGTAGTTTGTTGCAGCAGTAATAGCAAGCATCTCGGCATGAGCTGTAACATCATTCAATAATTGGGTTTGATTGTGTGCACGTGAAATAATTTTATTCTCTGCAACGAGTACTGCACCAATTGGTATTTCTCCTGCATCATAAGCAATTACAGCTTGTTTTAAAGCTTCATACATGTAGTATTCATGCGAAAGCATTTGCACTTGCGAAGCATCTATGTTCAATTTATACATTTTTCAAACTTATCATTTTATTAATATTTTTTTTTGTAATAATGAATTTAGTAATCAAAAAGATTATTATTGTAACTTACACATAGCAATTAATGCAATGAACGGAATAAGCAAAGCAATCAATCAAAAGAAATTTACTTCAATTTATCATAAAGGAATAATTAGTATTTTTTACATTGCTAATCTTATCAAAGGTCAGAATAATCATCTATTCAAATCAAGAAGCATTACTATTCAGCAATATAATTTATTGAGAATATTAAGAGGAAGTTCCCCAAATCCTTGTTCAATTGGTATTTTAAAAGAACGGATGATGGACAAGATGAGTGATGCCTCACGCTTGGTTGATAGACTTGTAATATTGGGTCTAGCTGAACGTATAGAAAACTCTGTTGACCGCAGAGCTGTAGATGTTCACATTACTCAAAAAGGAATGAATATTTTATCGGATCTAGATAAACACCAAAAAGAATTTGAAAAAGCATTAACATGCTTAAGTACCAAGGAATTAGACACGTTAATGACATTACTTGATAAAGTTATTGATGCAAGTTTATAAGTTAAAAACCATCCTAATTTTCTAAAAATTAAATCTGCTTTCCACGTTTCACAAACCTACCATTTCCTTTTTCTAATAAACACTTTTCGTTTTCAATTGCAATTTTACCTCTAAGTAAAACTGTTTCGCATTTGCCCTTTAATTCCCACCCTTCATAAGCTGAGTAATCGCAATTCATGTGATGTGTATTTACCGAAATAGTATGTTTTTTATTTGGATCAAAAATTACAATGTCAGCATCTGCTCCAATGGCCAAAGTTCCTTTTTGTGGGTACATACCAAATATTTTAGCAGCATTTGTTGATGTTACTTCTACAAACTTAGATAAAGATATTTTGCCTTTGCTTACACCTTCACTATACATCAATTCCATACGGTGTTCAATGGCGGGATGTCCGTTAGGTATTTTAGAAAAATCATGTTCACCCATTTTCTTTTGTTCCCACATAAATGGGCAATGGTCCGTGCCTACAACGTTTACAAGGTTTTGATTGATACCACTCCACAAAGCTGTCTGGTCTTTTTTTTCGCGCAACGGTGGACTCATTACCCATTTGGCACCTTCAAAATCTCTTTCATAGAGTGATGCATCCAACACCAAATATTGCGAACATGTTTCAACAAAAACTTTTTGATTACGTGTTGTTGCTCGTCGAACAGCATTTAATGCACCTTCGCAAGTCATGTGCACAATGTATCCAGGGCAACCTGTATAATGTAGCATATCTGTAAACCTTGCTGATGCTTCTGCCTCAGTAACTTCGGGTTGCGATAAATAATGGTATAAAGGAGCGCGGTTTCCATCTGCTCTATTTTTTGCAACCAATGCATCAATCATGTCGCCATTGGTGGCGTGCACTGTAACAAGTCCTCCATGTTTTTTTACAACCTTCATAAGGTTTACCATTTGTCCGTCATCAATCATTAAAGCACCTTTATATGCCATAAATGTTTTGAATGATGTAATGCCTTCTTTCTCAATAAAATCAACCACTTCATCAGCTACAGCATTATTAAAATCGGTTACTGCCATATGATATGAATAGTCGCAAATGGCTTTGCCAATTGATTTTTGTTGCCAAGTCTTTAAAGCATTATGCAATGTATTTCCTTGTGTTTGCAAAATAAAATCTATCACCATGGTTGTTCCTCCGTGCAAAGCCGCACGCGTACCAGTTTCGTAATCGTCACTGCTACTAGTGCCCATAAATGGCATATCTAAATGCACATGTGGGTCAATGCCTCCTGGGAAAACTAATTTGCCTTTTGCATCAATAACCTTGTCTGCTGTAACTTTTAAGTCTTTTCCAATAGCCGAAATTTTTTCTCCTTCAATAAAAATGTCGGCAATATAATCTTCCGCAGCAGTAGCTATATGTCCGTTTTTAATTAAGATGCTCATGTTATATTTAATTATCAATTAGGTTTTGCTAATGTAAATTATTTTGGAATCAAAAAACAAATCGAAATCCTAAATTTTAAAGTAGGCTCAAATTATTATGATTAATTTTCATCTCAATCAAATAAAACTATTTTAGCCCAAAATTTATAAGATGACGATAGATAAACACAAAGTGGTAAGTGTTAGCTATACATTGTATATAGCCGACGATGAAGAAAAAGGTGAGGAAATTGCCGAAAAAACAAAAGAGAATGAGCCATTCGTTTTCCTTTTTGGGATGGGTGGTGTAATTGAAGATTTTGAAACAAATTTGGAAGGTAAAACAGTTGGCGACACTTTCGATTTTAGAGTTGATGCTGCGCGTGGATACGGTGATTATGATGATGAGGCACTTGTTGAATTGCCAATAGAAGCATTCAAAACAGAAGACGGTATGATTGATTTTGACATGCTAGAAATTGGTAACGAATTACCAATGACAGATTCAGAAGGAAACAGAATGATTGGCGTTGTTGCTGAAGTAAACGAAAAAATAGTATTAATGGATTTTAATCATCCTATGGCTGGTGAAGATTTACATTTTGTTGGAGTAGTAGAAGCTGTTCGAGAAGCTACTGCCGATGAAATTGGACATGGTCATGCACATGGCGAAGGCGGACATCACCATTAATCATAAATTATATATTGAGAATTAAGAATGAAAATTTCTAAAAACATCTTATTTTTTTTGTTCTTAATTCTTAATAATTTTTGCTTTGCTGCAGCGCCTAAGTTCACAAAAGGCAAATTGTTAAAAGGTGAAATTGATGGTTGTACATGGCTTATTGAACTTCAAGACAAAAAAATATTGCAACCATCCAACATAACCAAATTTAACATCAAATTAAAGGATGGCAAAAGGATTAGGTTTAAATATCAGTCTTTAAAGAATGTTGCAGGGTTTTGTATGATGGGTGAAATGGTAGAAATTACAGAAATAAAAAAATAGCTTAATACCATTTATGCTAAAAATTCAACCATTTACGAAATAATTACTACCATTCATGCATATTTTAAAACTCCGAAATTTAATTGCTGTATTATTGCAAACAGAAGAGGTGAAAAATCAAAGTTAAATCAATCAAAAGTTAAATTATCATGAATAATTTTTAATGTTTGCTGTAATTAAAAATATTCCTAAAATTGCGACTCTTAAAAATAAAAATTATAAAAAATAAACAATTAATAAAACAATTATGAGCATTCAAAAAAATTCAGAAGAAGGTAAATTTACAATGGCTTTTGCCGCATTAGCAATTCCGGTATGTGCTATTGCTGGTTATTTAATTTATGCTTTTCTTTTAGGTGCAGGTGGCAACTTTGAAGAAGGCAACTCAGAAAATCATCCAATTAATATGTTGGGTATCGTTTACAAAGGTGGTGTTATTGTACCCATCTTAATTACTGTATTATTAATTATTCTTACTTTTTCTGTTGAGCGTTTTATTACAATAGGTAAAGCAAAAGGAAAAGGAAGTGTTGAGAAATTTGTTATCAAAACTCGTGAGTTATTAGCAGCTGGTCAAGTTGACAAAGCTATTGCTGATTGTGATATACAAAAAGGTTCTGTTGCCAACGTTATTAAAAACGGCTTAACAAAATACAAGCAAGTAGAAGCTGACGGTACGATGGATAAAGAAGCTAAGTTAGTTGCTATCCAAAAAGACATTGAAGAAGCTACTTCTTTGGAGTTACCAATGTTATCAAAAAACTTAGTTATTATTTCAACATGTGCTTCTATTGCAACCCTAATCGGTTTGATTGGAACAGTTGTGGGTATGATTCGTGCCTTCCAAGCTTTGGCGCAAGCAGGTTCACCTGACGCAACAGCTTTATCAACTGGTATCTCTGAGGCACTTATCAATACATTCTTAGGAATCTCTGGTTCGGCAATTGCAATTATTATGTATAACTATTTCTCAACTAAAATTGATACTTTAACTTACAGTATCGATGAGGCTGGTTACTCAATTGTTAAAACATTTGACGCTAAGCACAACAAATAAAAAGAAGCCCCACCTATTCTCCCCAAAGGGGAGGAAGATGTAACTCCTATTTATAATTCATAATTTATAATTCATAATTAAAAAAAGGTATGTCAAAAATAAAAATGCCGCGAAATAGCCCTTCGCTAGATATGACTCCCATGGTGGATTTGGCATTCTTGTTAGTAACATTCTTTATGCTTACCACACAGTTTCGTGCTGATGAGCCTGTAATTGTTGACACACCATCATCTATATCAGAAACTATTATTCCTGATAAAGATGTAATGACAATACTTATTGACGATAAAGGAAAAGTGTTCTACAACATTGATGGACGTGATCATCGCCGCAGAGTAATTGAGAAGATGGCGGAAAGATATAAGATTCAATTTACAGAAGACGAGAAGCATCAATTTGAAATTTTAAGTTCATTTGGTGTTCCTATGGCTAATATGAAAGAGTTTTTATCTAAATCACCTTCAGAGCGTAAGCTTTTTTATCTTGCTTTGGATAAGGAAAACAAGAAAGGAATTCCGTCAGATTCAGTTAAAAATGAGTTAAGCGATTGGGTAATAGAAGGAAGATATGCAAATCCTAAATATAGAATTGCTATCAAAGGTGATGGTAAATCAAAATACCCAATTGTAAAACAAGTAATAGAAACTATGCAGAAAAACAAGGTGAACAAATTTAATTTGGTTACCGATATGGAAGATGCAAACCAATAATAATGTGATAATTGGCTGATGTGATAATTAGCTGAATTCAAAAATTTATAATTTATAATTTATAATTCACAATTTATAATTAAAAGAAATGGCAGAAGTAAATACCGGTGACAGTGGCGGCGGTGGCAAACACGGTGGCAAGGTTAGGGCTAAAAAGTCCTCTACCAAAATTGACATGACACCCATGGTTGACTTAGCGTTTTTATTACTTACGTTTTTTATGCTTACTACAACATTTAGCAAGCCTAAAACAATGGAGATAAATATGCCTGTAAAAGATAAAACTATAGACCCTCCAAAAATTCCAGGAAAGCAAACACTTACACTTTTATTAAGCGAAAAAAATAGAATCTATTACTATTTTGGTGCTGATGACCCTACAGCAGCTCCTGCGGTTGAAACAACTAATTTTGGACCTAATGGTATTCACAAATTACTACTTGAAAAAAATGAAGAGATTGGTGGAGTTGTAAGCAAAATCAAATCTTTAAAACAAGAGTATAAAGATGGTAAGATGGACGAAAAGGAATACAAGAAAAAGTCTATCGAAATTAAAAGTAGTAAAAAAGCTTTGATAGTATTGGTGAAAGCAGATGACGAATCAACCTACAAAAATTTGATTGACATTTTGGATGAAATGAATGTTTGTAATGTGGGTCGTTATGCAATTGTTGACATCACTGCAAGCGAAAAAGAAATGATTAAAAACGTTGTAGTACAATAAATTATGGCAGAAAAAGAAAATAATTTACTCGCCGACTGGGACAACGTTGTTTACAGCGGTAGAAATAATATTGTATTCGAAGGGAAGAACCAAGAGTATGGAGCATTCGTTTTGCGCAGAAGCTATAATAAAACAGTTTCGAAAGCAGTGTTGTTTTCAGTATTGTTTTTAGTATTCTGTTTAAGTGTTCCAGCAATACTTGCTTACTTAGAATCTCTAAAATCTGAAGAAGTTGTTATTAAAGATGATAACAACGTTAACCTTATGGATGCTCCACCAGTAAACCCTGATGAGCCACCACCACCGCCAGTAGAACCGCCACCACCGGTACAAGAAACAATTAAATTTGTTCCGCCAGTGGTTACCAACGAGGAAGTTCCTGAAGAAGACATTCCTCCAACTCAAGAAGAATTAAAGGAAACTAATGCAGGTGTTACCACGCAAGAGGGTAGTGGTGATATTGTGGATTTGCCAATTGAACAAAACAACGAAGTTATAGAAGACCCTGATGCAAATAAAGTATTCGTATCAGTTGAGGAAATGCCATCGTTTCCAGGTGGTGATGAAGGATTGATGAAATACATGCAGAAAAGTGTAAACTACCCTGCTCTTGAAAAAGAAAATGGAATATCGGGCACAGTTTATGTTTACTTCGTTGTTAACAAAGAAGGAAATATTGAAGATACAAAAGTTGTGAGAGGTGTAAAAGGAGGTTCTGGTTTAGATAAAGAAGCGCTACGTGTAATTAGCAACATGCCTAAGTGGAGTGTTGCCCGTCAAAACGGACGCCCTGTA
>Ga0214921_10008455_pt1 | contig 13342 bp, 10 predicted proteins | sample LL1505_MetaG_FD_177992 | JGI IMG/M metagenome (GOLD analysis project Ga0214921, IMG submission 177992) | Freshwater microbial communities from Lake Lanier, Atlanta, Georgia, United States - LL-1505 | ecosystem: Environmental > Aquatic > Freshwater > Lake | place: USA: Georgia | collected... | reverse complement strand
CTGATGGTATGCCGACGGACCTGGGCTGTGGCGGCGGTCGATAGCAGGAAAATCCAAAAAAGACTCCGTAGGCAGGTCCAATGGAATGGATTGATTCTCATACAAAAGATAGTAACACAGTTCGAACGCGTTCCAAATCAGCAAAAGAATTGTAAAGGGGAACAGGGGCCATCCGAATCGTATCCGGGTTACGCCAATCGGCCAGAATACCATGTTGGTGAAGGTGATCAAAAACATCCCGGCCCCGATGACTTAGGTTGAGAGAGAGTTGACAACCACGGCGTTCGGGATTCGATGGCGTCAGCAGTCGGCCTTCAAGTTCGGGATGTTGGTCTAGAAAGTCTTGCAGAATTTGTTCCAAAAAGGAGGTTAAACGCAGGGACTTGTCTCGCAGTCGTTCCATGCCGGCCCGGTCGTGGATCTCCAAAGCCACCGCATGGGGGGCCATGGCCATCACCTGAGCATTGCTAAGTTGCCAAGCTTCGGCGCCCGAAGCGGGTACAAAATGCCTTGGCATTTCAAAACGACTTTTTTCCTCGTGCCCCCACCAACCTTCGAAGCGGCCCAGGTCCCGGCGTTGGTGATGCCGCTCGTGCACAAAAAGTCCGCCAGGACCACCCGGCCCGGAATTGAGGTATTTATAAGAGCACCAGCAAGCAAAGTCCACCCCCCAATCGTGAAGATATAGCGGGACATTTCCGGCCGCATGGGCCAGGTCCAGGCCTACCAAAGCACCGACTTTGTGGGCCTCGCGGACCACCGTCGGGATATCGTAGAAGGCCCCGCTGTAGTATTGAACGCCTCCCAACAGGACCATCGCTAAGTGGTCCCCCGCTTGAAGGATGGCTTCCACCAGGGGTATGGTGGGGTCTGCCGAGCGCTCTACGATAGTATCCACTTCGATCAGGCCCTTGGCGGGATCGATGCCGTGGTGTTTGAGTTGGCTATCCACGGCGTATTGGTCCGAAGGAAAGGCCCCGGCCTCTACCAAAATCTTGGTGCGCTGCCCTTGGGGACGGTAGAAGCCGGCCATGAGCAAATGCAGATTCACCGTTAACGTATGGGCCGAAACGACTTCGGATTCCAAAGCACCCATTAACCGGGCTAACGGGGCTGTAAGCCTGCGGTGGTAGGGCATCCAAGGATGGGGTCCTTCAAAATGCCCTTCGACCCCGTAGCGGGCCCATGAATCCAATTCCACTTGCATGGCAGCGGGTACGGCCAGAGGCATCAACCCCAGGGAATTTCCGCAGAGATAAACCCACGGTGTTCCATCCGTTCGGACAGGGAAAGCAAATTCGGAACGAAAAGTCGCCAGGTCATCGCCCCGATCCACGAGGCTAGCGTCGTTTGGGTTCATGGGTTTAGGAACTTTTTGAAGGTGCATAGGCCGTTCAAAGGTAAATCCTCCGACTCAAAACCCCATATCGCCACCACCGCTGCCACCACCACCGCTGCGCCGCATTTTTTGGAAGAGCGAGGCATCCGAATTGCCAAACCGATAGGTCAGCGTGAATCGAACAAAGCGTACTTCCCGACGACGAATAAATTCCTGAAACAAGGTTTCAGTCTGGACCGTGTTACCGAATCGTCTTGTGTTAGCGACATCCGACAAGAGGGCAATCAGGGACCATGATTTGTTGGGATTCCAGGAAACCGAAAGATCCATGCCATAGGCCGGGTAGGTACGACCCTGTGGCAGAACCCTGGGGGCTTCGTATTCTCCGTTCCATTGGAGGGACCAACGCTGATCGGGTCGGTAGGATACCTGACCTTTGGCGGTCCAGCTCCATCCTCCACGGCTGATATTGTTCATCAAAGCTCCGGCATTCACCTCCGTAAAAAAGGCATTCAGGTTGGTGGTCAGGGTCCACGCTTTGGAGGGATTCCAGCGAAAACTCTCTTCCCAACCGGTCGCCCATTGACGATCCCCGTTCAGGTACGAATTGACCAAAAGAATGCTGTCCTGGGGAAGCCTGCTAACATATTCCGTTATGACCTGGGTGGTGTATCGGCCATAGAGGGAGGATGTTAGGCTGATGATTCCGTTGTTGTATTGATGATTGATTTCGGACAAGTGAAAGAATTCCGGGGCCAGTCCTGGGTTCCCGATCCGATACCCTTGGGCATCGGCGAACAGGATGAAAGGCAGGACTTGAAAAAAACCGGGTCGCCCAATTTTTCGGGAAAGATTCACCTGCCATTCGTGTTGACCGCTTTTGCGGCTTAGATAAACAGCTGGAAAGAGGGCATTGCCCCATTGACGGCCCCCGTCTGGATAACGATACCGAAACGAAGAATCACCCAGCAGGGGGAGGTTCACGTCAAAGCGGGTTTGCTCCACCCGAAGGCCGGCCTGCAAACCCCAACCACCCCAAACAAGTTGACGGTTGATATAGGCAGCATTCACAACATCTGTGATTTCAAATTCATTGCTCAAACCCTTCTCAAAAGAGGGCACTGCCCCGTTCAGACCCAGGTTCACGGACAACTCCGAGAGATTGCTTCGGACATTGCTGCGGAGACCCCATTCCCATTTGCCCGATGAAGCGGGCCGTATATGGTCGTATTGGGCGGTCAGGACTCGGTTTTGACCCGAACCTCTGTTTTCTTGCAGCCGGCGAAACGACGTGTTGTAAAGGAGGCTATCGGCACGGTTGTCCAGGTCGGCTTCGGTGCCATTGGCGGATGCATTGAGGTTTAGGTCTACGCTCCACTCTTCGCCGGGGAGGGCGGTGGTTCTTCTTAACAAAAATTGAAGGGAGCCGTAGCGCCAGAAATTTTGCTGCCGATTGGTTTGGCGACCGAGAATGGTGGTATCGGAGAGGCCGTTGAGGCCGGGCTTGGTCCACAAATAAGGTTGGTCATCGGTGTTACGAAATCGTCCGTCTCCTAAATTAAACGAAGTGGTTAGGGTGGTTCTTTGGTTGAGGGTATAGTCCCAAGCCAGCCGCCCCATTTGAAAACGCCGACCGAGCATGCTTTCCGAACTTTGCGAGAAGGTCTCGTAGGCTTTGCCTTGGGCTATATTCTGGCGCAGGGTGCTGTTGGTAAGGGGATTGAAAAAATCGCTGAAATTGTAGGAAAATGACCAGGCCGATGCCCCTTCCTTGAGGTTGAGGTTGAAGCCGGTATTCCAGCGGTTTCCACTTCCGACCCCTGCATTTGCCGACCCTTGATAACCCGGGGTGCTGGCTCTTTTCATCACCACATTCAAGAGTCCGCCGGTGGTGTTGGCATCAAATCGAACCGAGGGGTTGGTCATAATCTCGATGCGTTCGATTTGCTCGGCCGGGATTTGTTCCAACGTGAGAACGCTGGGCCTCCCGTCCACAAAAATTTGGGGCACGGAATTGCGGAGACGCACCGTCCCATCGGCATCGGTGGTAACCCCCGGTAAATTGCGCATGACTTCCAGGGCAGAAGCACCCCGCGCGGTCAAATCCTTGTCGACCGTGTAGACCTTGCGATCGATGCCAAGGACGGTTGTTTGACGGGATTCTGTAATCTCGACGGTCTGTAATTTGGTAATATCCTCTTCGACATAAAGATTTCCAAGTTCTGTGACCGGTGCCGAAGGGACTACCTGAAAACTCCGGTACAACGGAACACAACCCAAAAAGCGAACCTCCAGCAAATAGCGCCCCGCCGGAACCCGGTCAATCCCAAAATACCCACCACTGCGGGTGAGGGATCCCGAAACCAAGGAGGAATCGGCGGTTTTGAGGACCGCAACCGAGGCGAATTCCAGGCCTTTGTTTTGATTTTTGAGCATAACCCGGCCCTGAACCCCTGGATTTTGGCCCATAACAAGGGTTGTGGGCCCCCATGCGAGTCCTAAAAGGGCTAGAAATGGAAGCAAAATCGAACAAAGGGACGATTTGATTTGGAATGGGTTGGGGTGGCATTGGTCCATGGAATTTCAAAAATACACCCAGTCTTTGGGTCGCTTTGCGTTTTTATTTGCCTGTGTTTGCACCTACCTTTGCGGCCACATTCACCCCTTTTACCCATGAGCTCTACCGGCAAAATTGCCCAAATTATCGGCCCGGTCATCGATGTGGCCTTCGAAAGCGGCACCCCGCTCCCAGAATTGTTTAACGCCCTTTATGTAGACCGCCCCGGTGGTCAACGGGTGGTGCTGGAATGCCAGCAGCATTTGGGTGAGGACTCCGTACGTACCATTGCGATGGACGGAACCGAGGGCCTGCTGAGGGGCATGCCCGTTGTTGATACAGGCAAACAGATTCAAATGCCAACCGGGAGCCAAATCAAGGGCCGCCTCTTCAATGTAGTCGGTGAGGCCATTGATGGATTGCGGCCCATGGCCGAAAACACGGTCGGTCTGCCCATCCACCGTAAGGCCCCGGCTTTTGAGGACCTCAGTACCTCTACCGAGGTCTTGTTTACGGGTATCAAAGTCATTGACTTGATTGAACCCTACGTGAAGGGTGGTAAGATTGGTCTCTTTGGTGGTGCCGGTGTTGGCAAGACCGTCCTTATCATGGAATTGATTAACAACATCGCCAAAGGCTACGATGGTATGTCCGTTTTTGCCGGGGTTGGTGAGCGTACCCGGGAAGGCAACGATTTGATGCGTGAAATGATTGAATCAGGCGTACTGAAATACGGGGATGCGTTCCGGCATGAAATGGAGGAGGGCAAATGGGCCTTGGACAAGGTCGATTACAAGGAACTTGAAGAATCCAGGATCTCATTGGTCTTTGGTCAAATGAACGAACCACCCGGAGCGCGTGCACGCGTTGCCCTATCCGGTCTTACCCTGGCGGAACACTTACGCGATGGGGATGAAAAGGACGCGACCGGCCGTGATATCCTATTCTTCATTGACAATATCTTCCGCTTCACCCAGGCGGGATCTGAAGTGTCGGCCTTGTTAGGCCGTATGCCCTCTGCGGTGGGTTACCAGCCCACGCTGGCCACCGAAATGGGTTTGATGCAGGAGCGGATTACATCCACCAAGCGGGGTTCCATTACGTCCGTTCAGGCGGTCTATGTTCCTGCGGATGACTTGACCGATCCGGCCCCGGCCACGACCTTTGCCCACTTGGATGCAACCACGGTTTTGAGCCGAAAAATTGCAGAATTGGGTATTTATCCTGCCGTGGATCCGCTGGATTCCACTTCACGGATTCTGACCCGCGACATTCTAGGGGATGCGCATTACAATTGCGCTATGCGTGTTAAGCAAATTCTGCAGCGCTACAAAGAACTTCAGGACATCATCGCCATTTTGGGGATGGATGAACTCAGCGAAGAAGATAAATTGGTTGTAGGCCGTGCTCGTCGTGTTCAGCGTTTTCTCTCGCAGCCTTTCCACGTTGCCGAGCAATTCACGGGCCTCAAAGGGGTCTTGGTACCCATCGAAGAAACCATTCGTGGATTTAACATGATTTTGGACGGCGAGGTGGATCAGTACCCCGAGGCCGCTTTTAACCTCAAGGGAAGCATTGATGATGTGATCGAAGCCGGTCGCAAAATGCTTGCCGAACAAGCCTAAGCCATGGCCCTTGAATTGAAGGTTCTAACCCCTGAGAAAACAGTTTTTGAGGGCTCGGTGGTCTCTGTCAAAGTCCCCGGTAACGACGGCCCCTTTGAGGTATTGCGCGATCACGCGCCGATTATAGCCTCCTTGCAGAATCCAGGCACCTTGGAAGTCAAGAACGATCAAGGTCAACCAATCCGCTTCCGTCTTCTGGGCGGTGTGGTGGAAGTTCTGCAAAACAAAGTCATTGTCCTCAGCCCTGGCCTAGGAGAGGATTCCTAGTCGGCGGCATCGCCCCAGGTATCTTCGTCCTGGGCTTTTTCGTACGCATACCCCGAGCAATCCATGTTGATGGAGATTCCTCCATCAGGTGCTTTGAAGCTTGCCGGTTTGATACCCAAACGGCTGTCCCCGTAAACCTTTTGCATAAAAAGCCCAAAAATGGGCAAAGCGGTATTGGCTCCACCGCCCAAGCTGGTGCTCCTAAAATGCACCGCTCGATCATCCGCTCCCACCCACGCGCCGGCAACCAAATTCGGATGAAAGCCGATGAACCAGCCGTCTGAATTGTTTTGGGTGGTACCGGTTTTGCCTGCCAAATCTCCTGTTAAGTTGTAACGGTACCGAAGGCGAGAGGCTGTTCCCCCGTCCACGACTTTTTGTAAAAGTTTAGTCATGACATAGGCGGTCTCTTCACTCAAGACATCCTTGGTTTCGGGAAAATTCTCCATCAGAACATTGCCCTGCCGGTCGGTGATGCGTGTAATCATCATGGGTTTGGTCCAAACACCCTGGTTGGGATAGGTGGCGTAGGCCCCAACCATTTCATAGACACTCATATCAAAACTCCCCAAGCATAGGCTGGGATAGGGCTCCATGGGCGATGTGATGCCCATTTTGCGGCTCAGTTCGAGGACCGGTTCGGGCCCCACTTGCTTCATCAGATAGGCCACGATGTTGTTAATCGAAAGAGCAAGCCCCCGGAACATGCTCATGGAACCGCCAATCTTGCCGTCGTAATTCTTAGGGGTCCAATTTTCAAAGGCTTCGAAGGTGACAGGTAGGTTGGGAATGGGTAAGCAGGGATCAAAACCATTGTCCACGGCCACCGTATATACCAAGGGCTTGAAAGCAGATCCGACTTGTCTTTTCGCCTGGGTGTTGACATGGTCGTATTGACTGAAATCCATATCGATGCCACCTACCCAGGCTTTGATATGGCCGTTGTGGGGATCCATCGCCATAAATCCGGTATGCAGGAATTTTTTGGCGTATCGAATGGAATCCATCGGTGTCATCAAGGTATCCACAAAACCTTTCCAGGTAAAGAGCCTGATATCCGTGGGTTCGTCAAAGTGCCTGCGGATGGCCGACTCCGACCAATCCAGATCCTTGAGCCTTCGGTATCGTTTGGAGCGACGCATTCCCTGGTCCAGGATATCGGTGAACTCGCCCCAGGGGTCCTGGCCTTTCCAATGCTCGTCAAACAGGGCTTGCAAGGATTTCATTTGGGTTCGCACCGCTTCTTCGGCGTAGGATTGCATTCGGGAATCCAAGGTGGTGTAAATTTTGAGACCGTCCCGGTACAGGTTGTAAGGTTCTCCCTCTGGATTGACTTGGGTTTTGATCCATTCACTGAGTTCTTGACGCAGGTATTCCCTGAAATACGTGGCGGTGCCAGCAGCATGCGATTGGGGTCGGAGCCTCAAGGACAGGGGCATGGCGCTGTAGCGATCCCCGACCTCTTGGTCCAGGAAACGGTATTTGACCATTTGCCCGATGACGGTGTTTCGGCGGTTGATGCATCGATCCGGATGGCGAACCGGAGAATAAAAAGTGATGCCTTTGAGCAGGCCCACCAAAAGCGAAGCCTCGTGGACATCCAACGAGCTCACATCTTTATCAAAGTAGGTGCGCGATGCTGCGCTGATTCCAAAGGAGTTGTAACCAAATTCCACCGTGTTGAGGTACATGGCCAGGATTTCTTGTTTGGTATAACGCTTTTCGAGTTGGACGGCAATGATCCATTCCTTGACCTTTTGGAGTAGACGGGCCGGCTTGGAACGAGCACGCTGTCCGTTAAAAAGATTGAGGGCTAATTGTTGGGTGATGGTGGATGCACCACCTTCGCGCCCCATAAAAACCACCGCCCGTAAGAGGGCCCGAAGGTCAATCCCCGAATGTCGATAGAAGCGAACATCTTCCGTTGCCAACAACGCATGAATCACATGCGGTGATATTTCATGAAACTTGGTGTAGGATCGGTTTTGAAGATAAAATTTACCGATGACTTGCCCATCGGAAGCAATAATTTCGGTCGCAAGATTGCTTTTGGGGTTTTCGAGATCCTCAAAGGAGGGCATTTCCCCCAGTCCGCCGGCTGCCGTCAGGAACAAAATCCCAAAGCCGATGGCCAACAAAGCAAGGTAAATTCCCCATACTTTGCGGGTCCAGGACGGGGTTTGGTTGGGGGTTTTTTCGATGGGCGTTGGCGAAGGCATAGGCTCAGGGTTGGTGTTCCCGTTGGAACAAGATCAAGTAATCGTTGAGCGATAGGTTTTTGTATAGCTTGTTAAAATCATCGCGAGCAACATAGAACCAATCGTAGGAACCGGCAGGGAGATCCCTGAAAAGTTCGGAATCGTTTTTGGCTTGTTGCCAGAATTGAAGCGCGATGAGACGGTCGGGAGCTTCTTTCACGAGGACCAATTGCTCCACTTCCCGGTAGATGGGGTAGGAGATTTTGACACCAAGCCGACGATAATTTTTTTCGGCGAAGCGGCTCAATTTGACCCCAATCTCTATGTTTTTTTGGTAAACAGAAGCGTTCATTCGTAACACAAGGTAGTGAGGTTGCATGGTATCCCCTTTGAATTCGTAGCGGTCTTTGACCCGGCCTGTTTCATCGGCCTGGCCACTCCCGGCTCTTGCCTTGGATTTTTGAGGGAACAAGGCATCCAGCATGGATTGGGCAGCGTAGGCAATGGATGGCTGGGCTGTTTGGCTGGCATAGGACTCCAAACTTTGGAAGAGCAGGGTGCTGTCTTTGCGGGAAGCAGAAACACTTTCCAAAAACCCAAAGTAAGGCATCAAAGTATCGGAGCCAAAGCGGGATTTGGCCCATTTGCATTCGTAGACCACCGAGTCGTAGCGGCCCGCCCTGTAGAGTTGGTAACAACGACGGTAATGGGTTTCAGCGGCCATGCGCATTGAATCGGAGTTTGCAGGGCTTTTGCCATGAATCATGGCCGTGAAGGGTGATTCAGGGTATAAGCTATCCAGGAGGCGGGCGCTTTGATCCCGACGATCACGGCGATCCAGGCCTTCGTAACAACGAAAAGCTTGGTACAAAACTTCGGGTTCCGTCGAACTGCCCGGAAAGCGTTCCAGGTGATTTTCCACCCAGGGGAGCGCAGCTCGGTAGTCACCAAAGCGATCTTTGTAGAGGCGGGCAAGGGCTAGGTGGGCCTTGCGGATGGCGGCCAAAGCCTTGTTTCGTGAGGCCTCGTCCCGGGGTATTCGTAACATCAGGTTTTCGACCGTCCGTGGGAGTTTGTTGAGGGAGTCCATTAGGGGGTCCTCCTCGGAATCGACCGAAGCAGGGTTGATTCCTATCGGACCTTCTTCCATCGTGTTTTGGTTTCCGGCGGATCGCCTCCAATGATCGGCGTTGGCCCGTTTGCCCCAGATTTGCAAAAACTGGTTGTAATCGCTGCCTATTAGTTGGTTGTTGTAAAAATGCCAATCCCCACCCGCTGATGCTACCGTTGAATTGTTCATGGTACGCTGAAGTAGGAGTGGATCGACCCACTGGTTGGTGTTGGAGGCGGAGCGAGCTGTTTTGGCTGAATCTTCGGCTTTGGCTTTGATTCGGGCGGCCTCCTTGCGCTCCTCGTCCAGAATTTTGGTAAGCCGCGTGGTTAATTTATTTTCGGGTAAGGCACCCAGTTCCAACAATGAATCCTGAACCTCGATGGTATTTAAGTGGCGAACCATTTCGCCTAGGTAAGCTTGTTTGTTACGGATTTCTTTGAAGCGGGGGTATTCTTTGTCAATATTGGAGCTCAAACTATCGTAAAAAATCCGGGCCTCTTCGTATCGTTTTTGCTCAAAGCAGGCATCGGCCAGGGCCAGCCATGTTTTTTTGCGTTGGGCGTTGATTTCCAAGGAATAAGCTAGTGATTGTCGAAGGTTTTTTTCGGCATCTAGCTTTTTTTTGTCGGCTCGGTCAAGCAGGGCTAATTCAAAATAAAGGACATCGCGGTAGGCAAAGTACTTTTTGGAATTGATTAAGTTGTTAAGGATGCGTCGGGCATTGCGGGCCCCGCTGCGAGCATCGGTGAAAGCCGTGACGGATTTGATTTTGCATTGGAAACGGAGTTCGGGATCGGGTCGTCCACGCAGTGCTTTTTGAAAATGGATCGGGGCTTTGCGGCTTTCAATCTGTAGATAAATCTGCCCTAACAAAAAATGCGTTCTTCGGCGTTGGGCGGCTGCCATGGGGTATTGCAGAGCGTCTTCGAGGTATTCGGCCGCTTTGACCGGGCGTTTTTGGGCCAATTGGCATTCGGCTGCCGCCAAGTAGAGCATCGCTCGGCTGCGGGCCCCCGCCTTGGGGTTTTCAAGGGCCCTTTCAAAGACGCCCTGGGCTGGCCCGTATTGACCGGATGCGGTATACGATCGAACCAACCAAGCGGCGGCATGGTCCGCGTTGGGTTGGCCCTTGTAGCGTTTGATAACATATTGAAAGGTCTCGATGGCGTCGAAATATTCTCGCCTCAAATAATAACATTGCCCGATAAGCAAGAATCCATCGTCCACCCAGCGGCTGTGTTCCTTGCGTTGAATCAGGTTGGAACATTTTTTGATGGATTCTTCAAAGGCTGAATTTCCTGAAGCAACCGAGGCATCCAAGGATTCGACAAAGACCGGGAGCCATTGGGCATAATCGTCTTTGTGGTTTCGATGGATTTCTTGCATTGCTTCATCGTAACGCAAGCGGGCGTAGTACAAGCCATTGAATCGGGCTGTTAGGTTTTGGTATTGGCGTTTGGCCCAACTCTGCGCTTGGGCGGGTTTTCCAACGCTCAGGGTTGCGACCAAGACCATGATTCCTAGCGCCTGCCAACGTCCACGCCCCACAATGCTGCATCCAAATCGATACACCATACCGATAAAGACCCGCGGAGGCGGGGAGGAGATCAACGAGCGGGGGTCCGGGTGGCGCATGAAATCGGATAACCTCCAATAACGGAGGTAAAGTTATAAATTGCGGCCAAACTCATGAAATTCCTGCGTTTCGGTCCTCGCTTCCTCCGTTTCTGGCGAAAAATGCGCTTGGATTACCGGATTATTGTTCGCACCGAAGGCGAATTGGATGCCATAGTGAATATTCGGCTTCGACCGCTCAATTGGTTTTTCCTGCTTAGCACCGTATTAGTCCTGGGCTGGCTTTTTTTTGGGGCCCTCCTTTTGTACACGCCGTTGGGGGGTTATATGCCGGGTTCTGCGAACCGGGATTGGCAGCGACAAGTCGTGGAACAGACCCGACGCCTCGATTCGCTCGAAGAGCATCTCCAAACCAGTCGGAACCAATGGTCTGTTTTGAGAAGGGAGTGGTTGGGTGAAGATTCTTTGCTGTACCAAGACCTACCGCTACCGACGGTGGGACAGAATTATCACCCAGATAGCTTGCTGGATCCCAGTGGATGGGCTGATTCCTTGCTTCGCTTGGAAGTTGAAAAGGAATTTGCCAACCGAAAGGCCAGAGGTTAACCTTAAATTTGCTCAATGAACATGCAATTACCGCTTAAACTAGGCCGTGCAACCGGCGTTGTCATGAATGCCATGGCCGAAGGGGCTGTTTTGGAAGGCAATTTGTCCTGCAAAGGAGACCTGCGTTTGGATGGAACCGTTCAAGGGGAAGTAAAAATCGAAGGCCGGCTGGTTATCGGGGCCCAAGGTTCCATCCATGGGCCGGTGCGTTGTCAAAATGTTCATGTTTTGGGCAAGGTTAACGGTCCGATAGAGGCAACCGAATCCATTTTGTTGTCAGCAACAGCCCAGGTGACCGGGGACATTTCTGCTCCCAAGTTGGTGGTTGAGGAAGGGGCTCAGTTGTCCGGGCGCTGCACGATGCAGGCCTTGCGTCCGGTCTATGCCGGTGATGCTCATGCCAAAACGGCTTGAAGGCCTGGCCCGTTACGGAGGATTGGCCGTACAAATGGCCTTGCCAATCGCAATAGGGGCCTGGCTGGGCTCTCGAATGGACCATCGACAGGGGAGTGCCAAACCTTATTGGACTCTTTTGGGGCTGTTGCTAGGCCTCGTGATGGCCTTTGCAGGGGTTTGGTCCCGTCTTAAAGACCGTTGATTGGCACGTTTTTCGGTTTTTTGGTCCTGGTTTCTAGGATTTGTGGCCCTGCACAGTGTGCTGGCCGCTGCTTATCCCTTGGTAGGTCTTTGTGGCGAAACCGGATTGCGAACCTGGTGGACGACGTGGACCCTCATGAGTTTTGTCAATGCTTTGTATCTCCTCTGCATTTACGCTCTTTCCCTTCGTTCTTCAAAGAACCCGGCGTGGGCCTTCCCATTGCCTTTTGTTCATCTGCTTTTGAACCTTTTGGCTATCCTGGTGGCTCGATCCTTGGGTGTGTTGGAATCCAAACCCGATGCCTTGGTTTTGGTCGCCTTGATTCTGCTTGATTTGGCTTTTGTAAATCGGGCCTTGGTCTCTATCTTGCGCCCGCATTGAAATCAGGTCAAATCGGCCTTGATTCATGCCCAAAGGCCCTTTATTGCACCAACTTCCATGCGTCATTGTTCAGTAGTCCGCGGTTTTTCCCTTTGCCTGAGTATCCTGGGCTTGTGGTTGGTAACCTCGGGTCCTCGTCCTGCATGGGCCGGTACCCCTGTTGAACCCCAAAACATGGGTGGGCATACATCCGTGGATACCGCCGAAGAACAAACGTTTGATCCCTCCAAAGTCATTCTGCATCACATCGCCGACGCCCACGATTGGCATCTGTACGATCACACCGATGCGGAGGGGATGATCCATCCGGTTTCGATTCCGCTTCCTGTTCTTTTGTGGTGCCAAGGCACCCTTCACACGATGATGTCATCGGCCTTTGATCATGGCCATGCCCGCCCTGTTTCCAAGGGTCTAACCTTTCAAATGGACGAGCACGGACATATTTCGGAGGCTTCCGGTCTTCGGGTACTGGATTTTTCTATCACCAAAAATGTGGCCTCCATGCTTATCAGCGTCGTCCTGCTGGTATTGATTTTTGGGTCCGTTGCTCGTTCCTACACCCGCTCCGAACAACGCCTCCCCGGTGGATTGGCTCGTTTTTTGGAACCTATTATCCTCTTTGTGAGGGATGATATCGCCAGACCCAACATTGGCGAACATCGCTATCAGCGCTACATGCCGTATTTGTTAACGGCTTTTTTCTTCATTTGGATTAACAATTTGTTGGGCTTGCTTCCGACAGGGGCCAATTTGACCGGCAATATTGCCGTATCTCTGGTGCTTGCGGTCTTTACGATGGTCATCACCAATTGGAGTGGTAACAAACATTATTGGGGGCATATTTTCAAACCCCATGTACCCCTTTGGTTGTATCCCATCATGGTTCCTGTAGAATTGGTGGGCATTATCTCCAAGCCTATCGCGTTAACCATACGTTTGTTTGCGAACATCACGGCAGGGCACATCATTATACTCAGCCTTATCTCCCTGATTTTTATCTTCAAAAGCATGGCCATGGCGCCGGTTTCTTTGGCTTTTGTGCTTTTTATGGAGTGCCTCGAAATGCTGGTAGCTGTCTTACA